>Ga0214543_1001342_pt1 | contig 47203 bp, 27 predicted proteins | sample CNSS2metaG_FD_160094 | JGI IMG/M metagenome (GOLD analysis project Ga0214543, IMG submission 160094) | Root nodule microbial communities from cowpea collected in UCLA plant growth center, Los Angeles, California, USA - CNSS2 | ecosystem: Host-associated > Plants > Roots > Nodule | place: USA...
AAAAAAAAAAAAAAATAGAAAGTATATTATATATATATATATATATATATATATATATATATATATATATATATATATAGTTACTTAATTAATTGTCAAGATTTTAATAATTTAAACGGGAATTGAGATATGGCGGGGACATGTATTATGGCGGGGATATGTACATCCTCATACTCAATCGAAAAAGTCGGAGATTCTCCATACACATACCCATACCCAGTCAATGAGGGGATTTTTCGTCAAAACGGAGACAGATTCGAGCAATACCCACGCGACCGGATTTATTTGCCATCTCTAGCTATGTACAATATCTGTCTATCTGTCCAATTAAAGTTAACTAAATCATTCCGATTATTACAAAAAGTGGTAGAAAGTTTTGAGATATAGAAAATCCATTTTATGGTAATAAAAATATGTGGAGTTGGGTATTTTTTAAAAAATTAAAAAATAGAAGAAAATATATTTCTTATTGAGCTGTCTTTGTTTGTCGTGCTATTTCTGCAAAAGACACACCTTCAGATAAACATCAAATCTATTTTCTTCGTTAATAATTACGATAGAGATAACACGGAAATTTATCCATGACTCGTTTTCTTTTGGATGATGCAAACTCTGTATCCATGACTTGTCTTCTATAATATGATAGTGGATTAAATATGTTTTTATCCCTTAACTTGTAGTTAATTTTAGAATTAGTCCATTTTGAAACTTTGGATCATTTTTGTCCTTCATCTTTTGAAATATGTGAATTTAGTCATTTTAATCAAATTTTGTTAAGTTTATTTGTCATTTCAAGCGCATTTCATAATAGTATTTGACTAAACATTAGAGTAAAAATGTGTCAAACAATATAAATAACTCAAATATAATCCTGAGATACCTACGAAACATCAAATAAACTTATTTGTTAAATGTGTACCACTTATTTGTCTATCTGTTTTGACCTTCATACATTCAATGCAAGCAATACGATTTTTGTGACTTGATATCAAATTCGAGGTACATAAGAAGTACATCCAATTGGATAACAAACAAAAGACTGATTAGTAAGTTTAAAAAATTGTACAAAAAGTAATATGCAGTTCTCCACTCATTTGTTCATTATTCTCACATGCGTTGTAGATATGATTTGACCTATTTTTTTCTTCAAGCCACCTTACGCCATCAATAAGGGTTAATTTGTATAACTTATAATCAAATTCATGGTACATAAGAAGTACATGTCATTGGATGACAAAAAATGATTGATTAGTAAATTTTAAAAAATTGTACGAGAAGCTCCCCAGTTATTTACTTATTGTGCCTCACTTATTGACCTATCTGATTTGGCTGATTTTTTTCCAAGTTAGTCATTCAGTGTAAGCAATAATGATTGATTTTTTTATTTTTGTAACTTGTAATCAAATTTGTGGTACATAAGAAGTGCATCCCTTTGGATGATAAATTTTAAAAAATTGTACGAAAACTAATACGCAGCTTCCCACTTATTTGCCTATCTGTTTTGAATTTTTTTTTCAAGTCAGTCATTCAATGCAAGCAATAAGGGTTGAGTTTTGTGACTTGATGTCAAATTTGTGGTACATAAGAAGTACATCCCATTGAATAACAAATCAAAGATTGATTAGTAAGTAAAAAAAAAATTGTACAAAAAGTAACATGCAGTTCCCCACTCATTTGTTCACTATTCTCCACTTATGTTGCAGATATGATTTGACTTTTTTTTTTTAAGTCAGCCACCTAGTTCAAGCAATAAGGGTTGATTTGTGTAATTTATAATCAAATTTGTGGTACATAAGAACTTCATCCAATTGGATATCAAACAAAATATTGATTAATAAGTTTTAAAAAATTGTAACGAAAAGTAATATGCAACTTTCCACTTATTTGTTCATTGTCCCCCCACTTATTTGCCTATCTGGTTTGACCTTCATACATTTAATGCAAGCAATACGATTTTTGTGACTTGATATCCAATTCGTGGTACATGAGAAGTACATCACATTGGATAACAAACAAAAGATTAATTAGTAAGTTTAAAAAATTGTACAAAAAGTAATATGTAGTTTCTCACTCATTTGTTCCCTGTTCCCACTTATGTTGCAGTTATGATTTGACCTATTTTTTTCTTCAAGCCAGCCACCTTGTGCAACAATAAGGGTTGATTGTTGTGACTTGTAATAAAATTTGTGTTTGGATGATAAAAAAAAGGATTAACTAGTAAATTTTAAAATATTGTACGAAAAGTAATATACAGCTCCCCATTTGTTTATTGTGCCGCACTTATTTGCCTGCAAGGGTTGATTTTTGTGACTTGTAAGTTTTAATCAAATTTGTGGTACATAAGAGATACATTCCTTTGAATGATAAAAAAAAGATTGATTAGTAAATTTTAAAAAATTATACCAAAAGAAATACGCAGATCTCTACTTATTTGTTCATTGTGTCTCACTTATTTGCTTATCTGGTTTAGCCTATTGTTTTCAAGTCAGTCATTCAATGCAAGCAATAAGAGTTAATTTTTGTGACTTGCAATCAAATTTTTGGTATATAAGAAGTACATCCCTTCGGATGATAAAAAAAATTGATCAATAAATTTTAAAAAATTGTACCAAAAGTAATACGTAGATCCGCAGTTATTTGTTCATTCTGCCCCACTTATTTATCTATCTAGTTTGATCTATTTTTTTTCAAGTCAATCATTGGATGCAAACAATAAAAGTTGATTTTTTTGACTTGTTATCAAATTCATGATACATAAGAAGTACATCCAATTGGATAACAAACAAAATATTTATTAGTAAGTTTAAAAAAATTGTACAAAAAGTAATATGCACTTTCCCACTTATTTGTTCATTATTTCCCATGTTGCAGATATGATTTGACCTATTTGTTTCTTCAAATCCCCTGTGCAAGCAATCAGGGTTGATTTGTGTGACTTATAATAAAATTTGTGGTACATAAGAAGTATATCTCATTGAATGAAAAAAATATATTGATGAGTAAATTTTAAAAAAGTTTACGAGAAGTAATACGCAGATCCTACTAATTTCAAGTCAATCATTCAATACAAACAATAAGCATTATTGTTGTAACTTATAATTAAATTTGTGGTAAATAAGAAGTACATCATGTTGGATGATAACAAAAAAAGATTGATTAAAATTTCACGAAAAGTAATACGCAGTTTTTCACTCACTTCATTGTCCTCGGTTATTTGTTTATTGTCTATCTGGTTTGGCCAATTTTTTTAATATGAATTAAAAAATAAATAAAAAACTGTATTTCATTTATTGCTATGCTTTCTAAATATTCTACCCTGTCCATTTACCGTCTATGGTTTTCACATTTTAAAAGTTTATCAGAATTTTAGGATTTCACACGACCATAAAATCTTCTCCTTCAAAAACTAACACTGCATAAATTTATAGGCAATAGAGAGACGTAGTTAGTGAGGCTGTATGTACAGGTCCCATAACGTGCAGGATATTAAAAAGAATAATGTTAATAAATGTTTAGATCAGATCGTCAAACTTTCGAGCTGGGTTGCGTCAGCTTGTGGCCCAAGTGGGGACACCAGACTGAGGGAACATATCTGAAGCCCATTGGGCTGGGCTGGGCTTTGCTTGCAAAATGTTGGCCTGTCCAATCTAAGTTGAGAGTTGATCCATGTGAGTTTGGCGTAGGCCGAGGGTTCCAGTAGAGGGAGAACGGGCTGCTGCGACCTTGGCCCACTATAGCCCAGTTAGCAACAGCTTGGATCCTCTCTCTTTATTTCATAAAATAAGTATAAAGTGGATAGCCTTTTTTACATTTGCCAACTACTTTCCTCATCCCTAATTAACTACAATCGCTGTACTTCAACCTCCACCTCTCACGTCACTTTAATGTCCTCCTCTATGCTTATACTTCTGTTACTGCTCTCTTTCACACCTAAGTCACCACTACTCATAAATATACCCTAAAAACTTAAATCTATACAAATATAAATATATATCACTTGGAATCAAAATTATAAGAATATTGCTTCAGAGATCTAACTATATACATTTGGTGATCGAGTAAATGTAATTGATAAATTGATATACAGAAACCTTTATACAATAAAAAATTTATTGTTAAAAATGTTTAATAAAAGTAACATGTTAATTTTTATTCCATTAAAATGTAGAATAAATAATTATTTATAATAAGTGTAGTAATAAATATGGTAGGATAAATAGGGGTAAGAATAGCACAAGGATGGCATTGTCATTGGCTGGTGTATAAGTGTAAGAAACCAGTATCTAACTCTGCTCCATTCTACACTCTAGGGGAGCACACACTGCGCATTTTAGCCAGAATGGTGCACCCAATAGCGGAGGCAAACGAGCACAGCCCCTTCGGTCAGCTAACCCCAGACGAGTTCTACGCGCGCCACTCAGTGAGTCACGCTTCCGAGTTCATCACCAATCCTAGGGGTCTCAAGCTCTTCACTCAGTGGTGGACCCCGCTCCCTCCCACCACCATAGTCGGAACCCTCGCCGTCGTGCACGGATTCACCGGCGAGTCCAGCTGGCTCCTTCAGCTCACCGCCGTCTACTTCGCAAAGGCCGGCTTCGCAACCTGCGCAATCGACCACCAGGGCCACGGTTTCTCCGATGGCCTTATCGCTCACATTCCCGACATTAACCCCGTCGTCGACGACTGCATCTCCTTCTTCGAGAGCTTCCGTTCTCGCTTCGATCCCTCACTCCCTTCGTTCCTCTACTCCGAATCCCTCGGCGGCGCAATCGCGCTTTTAATCACGCTCCGCCGCCCCGAAATGTCGTGGAACGGGGTTATCCTCAACGGCGCCATGTGCGGGATCAGCGCCAAATTCAAGCCGCCGTGGCCGCTCGAGCACTTCCTCTCCCTCGCCGCCGCGGTGATCCCAACGTGGCGCGTGGTCCCCACCCGCGGCTCCATCCCTGATGTCTCGTTCAAGGTGGAGTGGAAGCGGAAGCTCGCGCTTGCTAGTCCGCGGAGGACGGTGGCGCGTCCGCGCGCTGCCACGGCACAGGAGCTCATGCGGATCTGCCGGGAGCTGCAGGGGAGGTACGAGGAGGTGGAGGTGCCCCTACTGGTGGCGCATGGCGGCGAAGATGTAGTGTGCGACCCCGCGTGCGTGGAGGAGTTGTACGCACGTGCTGCGAGTAAGGATAAGACGCTGAAGATATATCCGCGAATGTGGCACCAGATGGTTGGGGAACCTGAAGAGAACGTGGAACTAGTTTTTGGGGATATGCTGGAGTGGCTTCGAACACGCGTCCAACGCGCCACCGGTTCCGCTGCTTAATTGCAAATGATATAGTAATTTGTTTTATTATATCATACATTATTATATAATAATATAATATAAGGTTTGTTGGTGTTTAATGTTCAGATATGTATGGCTTTCACCTCATCATTAACTAGTTATATTTTTAGTTAAATTTCGAAATATAATTTTTCTACCAAAATAGAAATAGAGCAGATTTCATTACGAATTAATTTAAAATTATTTATGAATTTTAATCCTTTACTTAAAAATTTTATCATATGAATTTTAATACTTTATTTAAAAATCATTGGAGGGATGAGTTAATCAAATTTAATTTATAATGAATCAAATAACTTTATTTAATTTACGTTTTAGTTTTAAATAAATAACATAAATATACTTACCACGGACCAATAGATCTCAGAAATTAAATTAAATATGATCGACAATCCTTAAGTTGTTTAAATGAGAAAAATATATTCTGAATACGGTTATATAAGAAATAAATTGTAGCAATGCATAAATGTATCAACCTCAATGTTATGGGATATCCGACATTACATATCACAAAAAACATGACTCACCGAATTTCATTCTTTTATTTCTTCTCTAACACTAAATTCTAACAAAAGAAACTATCGTGTTTACGATAAAAACTTGAACGAAATAGAATTTATTTCTTTTTTTGATGTGATCGACTATGGAATTAAAAAAAAAAACAAACTATTAAGATGCTTAACTTTTGATAACTTTAAAAAAATCCATTTAAGTTTCTTGGTTAAGATCTTTAGCAAGACTAGTATTTTTAAGTTCGAAGAATTTTATTATTCTATCAAGATTTTAACTATTTAATTATACTTACAAACTTATCATAATATTTTTTAAAAACTTTCAATTTTTTTTTCTTAAACTTTTCAAAAGTAATTGTTATTAGATTGTATCCACACACTTTATTTCTAAACAAACGAAATATAAGCACATATGAGTAAATCCGATTATATTTAGCATTCATACAATATTGTATAATATGTTTTCATATAAGATTTTAAAAATATTTTAAACTATAAATAATAGTCACTAATTTCACATCGTAATGACAACCTTTCACGAGTCAGTGAAAAAATTAATTTTGCTACTTTTTCTTTCTACAAAAGTTGTTATCAATTATAGTAAAAAATCAGCTAAATTGAAGAACGATTTGATTTAAAGGTTTTGAAAATAGAAAAAAAGTATTCTATTTTAACAAATCTATAATTCTAAACATAAATTAACGTAAATACGCAATCTTTAACGTGTGCATTTGATATTGATACCGGAGATTTGTTGCAACTTCGAAAACAATAAAAGAACACGCGATAAAAAAAAAAAATAAAAAAAAAATATAGATTAATTGTTAATAAAATTTAAGTTGCTGATAATGATATTTGTAAGTATTTTCCCATTTACAAGATTAATAAAAAATATTTAATTTTCAAATAAATATAAAAGAAACGTTAATAATAAATATAAAATGTGTGTTATAATTCTACTATACTCCTTATGAATACTTGAATAACTTACTGTGCTCAAACTTTTAATTCTTATGACCAATGGATTCATCTTTTAAGTGCAATCTTCACCTCTGATAAGAAATAAGTAAAATGTTGGATTTGTATTAACAAGGATATGTTGAAAATTTAAAATAGGAAACTAATTTGTGACCAGTCAGCATTCAAATTTTGTTCTATTAACATACTACTATTATACATTATTCCTTGTTTATTGGAGCAAATTTATAATAGAAATTTAATTTTTTTCATTATTTTTTCCTGTATAAATTATTTTCCCACTGGTCACTATTCTGTTATTCTAGGCATGAATATTTACATTTTATAAACGTGTTATAATAAAAATAAAGGACCTATTTTTTTTTAAATATGTTTTGTATTTTAACCACACAAAAAATACATAAATATAACTGGTGTATAGAATGAGAATCATCTTAGAACTATAATAAAATTTTGTTAGTTTCCTTCTTTTGATGGTATGGAGTTTGGGTAGCAATAGAAAAAAAAATGGTATTTTCATTCTTTGGAGATGAAAATTTTAAAAAGATTAAAATTAGTAGTTGACAGCTGTTTCCAAATTGCACTCAAGGCCCAGTATAGAAGATTCAATCTTTGGGCTGGACATTTTTTTACGAATGTAAAGTATAGCTTGCAGATAGTAACTACAGAGGTGCATGAAGCAAAAGCCTCCATATAAACTCAACAAGGCCCAGCTATTGGCCACCTTAGGTCACTATTTAAACTCTAAACCAAATGCTCCGAAATAGTGATATAGGGGTCCTAATAGTAATACCCAGTTCAACCTGATAGCAATGAGGAACCCATGACACAATTAGATACGAGGTTTGTTGGGCGCTTCTCCTGCACTTTCAAGACTTCTTCTATACCTCCAAAATTTACTATTATACCCTTCATTAATATACAGGTGAAAGTGGGTAACGACGCAGTAAACGAAATTTACTGCGTTGCCAACTTCTCTGCACCCCCAAAATAATTTCATACTATTTCTTCTTCCGTTTCTTCTCCGTCTCATTACTCATTACTCATTACTGTGCCTTCATTTAAATTTTTCTCCATTTCATTCTGGTGTGGTCCCTGAGCTTTCAGCTTCTGTCCAGGTTAGCCTTAATATTAGCTTAACTTTTTTTTTTCTGTTTATGATGTGAAACGGAATTCGTATTCCGTTTCAAAATGTATGAAACAGCTTCCACATTCTGTTTCAAAAAAACAACACAGAATCTTTATGAAAGACATTCTGGCATCCGTTTCACACCAATTTGAAACAGAATACGTAATCCGGTTCGGGAAAAAATTGAAAATATTTGGGAAACGGAATACGAATTTCGTTTCATAAAATTGTGAAACGGATTCTGTAATCCGTTCCAAAAAAAATCAAAATTTTTTTCTTGAAACGGATTATAGAATCCGTTTCACAATTTTATGAAACGGAATTCGTATTCCGTTTCCCAAATATTTTCAATTTTTTCGCGAAACAGCTTATGTAATCCGTTTCGTAAAGATGTGAAACGAAATTTGAAATCCGTCTCACCAAAAAACAAAATCTCAAATTTATCGTAATGATTCATACAAGACCAAGCAAGTTATCTCGTGGTTTACATGAATTAATGTCGGACTAAGAAAGGAAACAATATGACAAGTACCACACATGTTTCCCCACTAAACAGTTATGTCATAGCATAAGAAAACATCAAACAAGGGTCAACACTTCATGAACAATTGTAGATAGTAACACAAAAAAATAATGCTAACAAAGGATGAAATACTAATATAGAGAATGAATACTTGCACAGGCATCAAGGTGAGGATTATAAGTAAATGGACAATTTTGTTGCATTTTACATGGTAGAGATGTAGGTCACAAGAAAAATATGCTCGTAAACTACAACTGATAAATACAAGGGATACTTACATATTTGTCAAATTGAGGATTATAAAAAAAGAGGTTCCTTGGTTCATCTGTTGGATTCAACAACAAAGAGGTTCTTTTGTTCATCTGTTGGATTCAACAGCCATCTACAGAACATCCATGCTGCACCAATAACCGATAGAAGAGACAACAAGGCCAAGCATCCAAAATGAGAAGGATCATTTGCAATTATTGCAACACCAAGCATTATGGACTTCGCCAAACTAGCAACAACAATCTCTGTCGTTCCAATGAGATTTGCTTTGGATGATGGGATTCATGTCTGGAGAATCTGTGCCCCTACAACATCATATGACATGTGCCCTAACCGCGATAAAATCTGAACAGACAGAAGCACAACAGTTTATGTTAACAAAATTCAGTTTGAACAAACTTGACAAAAGTTAATTTTACATTAAAAATACAGTTTGAAATTTTCCTACTTCTGCTGTTATAACAGAATTCCAATGACCTGTTGCAACTTTTTTCAAAACTGATATCTTGTACTCATCTTATATTAGTGAAGGTTCAGACACTTCATACTTTTGTGACTTACAATCAGAAATAAGAAAGTAATAAGAGGACTCTGATGAGAAATTGATCCACTCAAGTATACAACAACAGCCATGCTGAGAAGTAAAGCTTGAAATACCAGCCCAACTGCCCCAGCCTGGTACAGGGAAACAATAATTATCTTAATAAAAAAGAGTGCTCAAACATTCCCATGTGCAAGAGTAAAATTAAAACTACTAAAGATAGAGAACAAACCTTTAAAATGCCAAATTGCTCGACCAGAGTTGAAGACACAAATGTTGCAGCAACACCCATGACAGCACACATTCCACTGAACCCTCCTATGATAGATGGATGTAAGCCTGCATAAATATTGGGAAAAACCAAAAAAAACACCGAAACGGATTCCAGGTTCCGTTTCAACCGTCTAGGAGACGACTTCCACAATTCGTTTCAGTTAAAATAAAAAAAAGGAAACGGATTGTGTGTTCCGTTTCAGCTTTTTGCGAAACAAATTTCACAATCTGTTTCGTTAAAAAAAAACGGAGTGTGTATTCCGTTTCACGCATGTTTGAAACGGATTTGGAAAACCGTTTCTTATTGCTTTATTGGGGTGCGTTTTGGGGGTGCAGAGGGTGAGGGTGTATGGTTTTGGGATGCAGAGGTGCGATGAAAAAGAGAGAGTTAGTAACTCTTAATTTTTACCATGGACAAACATGGAAATAAATTTGGTTTTGGGGGTACAAGAGAGATTATTGGAGGTGTAGGGAGAAGCCACCGGTTTGTTTCTTTAAATTATGCCATCAAAGACAGTTTCTTACTGTTTCCCCTTTTTTTTTCTTTTTTCACCCTCATAGGTGTAGTAAAATGACAATTTTATCCTCTATTCTCCTATGTCTCACCCTGTACCTGGCGACACACCTCTTCATCTCCATTGCCACAGCTAGATCCATCGTCGTAAGAAGCATGAGAGAGGAAGGAGAAGAAGCATAATGAAGAAGGGAGAGGTGCAACAATACCTTTTACCTTTTTATTATAATTTTAATAAAGGTAATTTGGAGTTTATAAATTTCATGGAGATGCAAAGAAAAATAAAAGAGGTGCAGAAAGAAACGTCCGTGATTAGAAAAGAAAATGTGACTCATTTTCTTAAACGAGTTGGGCCGTTTGTTAGGTTTGGTGAATCCATTGTGTCATCTTGGAGAGAAGATGACAAATAAGTTGTTGTAAGAAAAAGAGAGGACTTAGAATAAAGGGGGCTTCTCCCTACACCTCCAACAATCTCTCCTGTACCCCCAAAATCAAATTTATTTCCATGTTTGCCTATGGTAAAATATAAGAGTTATCGTCTCTTTTTCGCAGCATACCCCTGCACCCCAAAAGCACCCTCACGCTCTGCACTCCCAAAACGGATTCTGGAATCCGTGTCGGATGCTGAAACGGAATACACAATCCGTTTTTTTTTCTTTTTTTTCACAGAAACGGATTCTGAAATCCGTGTAGTAGATGCTGAAACGGAACATGGAACCCGTTTTGGTTCCATGTAGATATTTTCTTTTCAAGTTTCTTGGTCTTCTGCTGCTTCATTAGTTCTATAAATTCCCCGAAAGCTGCATAATGAACAACAATATTTGTAACGATTGCAACTAAAATAATTATAGCAATAGTTTATATTTCATACCGTAATCAGAATCATGAGGTCCTGGTGAGGCTTCAGGATGGTATTGAAGAGACATTATTCTTTGAGCAGGGAAAGCAAGGCCTGCACAACTTCCATCATTAAGATTAACATGTGTAACTTCGACTCCTTCTGGCAATGTAGCAGGGTCAACGGCATAGTTGTGGTTTTGCCATTATTTTGAGATCAAATGTTACTAACCTCCTTTTTTTAGTGTAGAAAGTTCATTAGATGGCATACCTGAGCACTAATTTCAACATGTCCTGTTCGAAGGTTACGAACCGGATGATTCCTTCTATGATGGCCAAATTTCATCTTGAAGGTTTTGCCTCCTAAAGCCTGACCCAGCAATTGATGGCCCATGCAAATTCCAAAAACAGGCACCTTTCCCAGAATTTTCTTCACTGTCTCAACTGCATAAGGAACAACAAATGGATCTCCAAGGCCATTGTTGAAAAGCACCCCATCAGGATTCATCTTCAAAGTTTCTGTTGCTGGCCACGTCGATGGTACAACAGTGATTTTGCAGCCATAAGACGCCAAACGCTTAAGTATATTATGCTTGATTCCAAAATCATAAGCAACAACCTGTGATTCATTCAACGGCATTAGATAAGGAATGTGGAAGTGCCTAAAGAATGCTTCTTTCTAACTCTTACGTGGAAAGTCTCTCCACTCCCTCCAGAACTAAAATCCCATTCTTGCTTTGTTTTATCAACCCATTCACGCACAGTTTGACATGACACTCCACTTATTAAATCAATACCTGCAAAATGAAACAACAGTCACACGCTTCTACAATGTTTCCAGAGCCTCAAAGATTCATATTCTTACCAACAATGTCCCAAGAACGAGACATCTTAAGTGGTTCCTCATCTGTTATAGAATTGTCGGTACTCAACACACCAATGAGGTTGCCATCTTGCCGTAATCTGCGTGTGATAGCCCGTGTGTCAACATCATCTGTTGCATCACAAAGCATCACCAAAGTTAAAGACAAAAGCTACAAACGAATTTATCAAAGTAACACTTGTAGGGTTTATACATTCGTATAAATTACTCACAAATTCTCATGATATATATATATATATATATATATAATATTTATCGGAAGTATCACTATTAGTTTATACAAATAATTCAAAAGTTTATCCTAAAATTACATTAAAATATATACTTATTATATCATTGGCAAGATGTGAAACGAAATTCAAAATCCGTTTCACATCTTTACAAAACGGATTATGTAATCCGTTTCGGGAAAAAATTCAAAATTTTTGGGAAACGGAATACGAATTCCGTTTCATAAAATTGTGAAATGGATTCTGTAATCTGTTTCAAAAAAAAATTCAAATTTTTTTTAAACGGATTACAGAATCCGTTTCATAATTTTATGAAACGAAATTCGTATTCCGTTTCCCATAAATTTTAACTTTTTTCGCGAAACAGCTTACGTAATCCGTTTCATAATGGTTTGAAACGGATTCCATAATTCGTTTCATAAAAGATTTCGTGTTGTTTTTTTGAAACGGAATGTGGAAGATGTTTCATAGTTTCTGAAACGAAAAACGAATTCCGTTTCACATCATAAACAAAAAAAAAAAGTTAAGCTAAGGCTAACCTGGACAGAAGGATGGGAAGTACCACACTTGGAGGTTACTCACAATACAACCTTCCTTCAAAGAACCAACAAACAGAGAACCTTCAACTACAGGAATCACAACGCACCGTGAGACACCGAGAGAATAAACAAGAGTCCTTTAAAAAAAATGAATGAAAGTTATACAAACCTGGGAAGTACTACACTTGGAGGTTACTCACAATACAACCTTCCTTCAAAGAACCAACAAACAGAGAACCTTCAACTACAGGAATCACAACGCACCGTGAGACACCGAGAGAATAAACAAGAGTCCTTTAAAAAAAATGAATGAAAGTTATACAAACCTGGGAAGAGGGACCACCACCCACCAGAGAATGAAATAATGAAGCTCAGAAAAATTAAAGCTCAGGAACTTCTTCAGGGACCACAGAGAATGAAACTGAGAAAATTTTAAATGAAGGCACAGTGGAACGGAGAAGGAACAGGAGAAGAAATAGTATTGGGGGTGCAGAGAAGTTGGCAATGCAGTAAATGAAATTTACTGCGTCTCTACCCACTTTCACCCACTTTCACCTGTAAGTTAAATAAGGGTATAATAGTAAATTTTGGAGGTACAGAAGAACTGTTGGAGGTGCAGGGAGAAGCGCCCAGAATAAATAAGAGCACCGGAAAGAGTCTCGAACAAAAACATTGAAATGCGTACAATTTTTGAATGAGTAAAAAAAATTAAGAATATAATGTTAAATTAGTAAATAAAATAAGAAACAGAGTGATGCCACAATTCACCATGAACAGTGACATGACAAATACAAAATAGTTTTATTTTTGCTAGATGCAATGAATCTAATTAAAATATTTATATGCGAGGAACTACTAATAAACACGCAAAAGAATATATATGAACCATTATAATAGTATATCTATGTAATATTATTCTATATAATTTTATTTAAAATAATTTCACTCTTAACAAATTTTCAAACATGACTATTTCTTTTTTAAGTTTTATATAAATTTTCTATTTTTTAAGAAAATGTTTTTGTTTACACTTCTAGAGTTTGTGGCTAGAACATTCTTGGGTCACTTTGCTTATAAAGAGATGTATTTTACAAGTTCTAATTAATTGTCATTACCTCCGAATCTTAATTAATATTATTTAATTATTAATATTTGTATTTTTTTAAAATCAATTTTTAGAATATTTTCATAATTTTTCTATAATTATGATTTTCCTAAAATATCAATCATTGATTTTACTATTCTTATGTTACCGTATTAAATGTGTAGAAGATGTTAGATATGTATATGTCATCATGAGAAACATGTACAATAGGTGTTTGATGAAAAACAATTAAAAGAAAGCTTTTATGCTTTTCTTATTGAGATCTATTAGGAATTTGTTAAATACATATAGTACAATATCTTATGATATAAAAAGGAAAACTAAAACTTAATCTTCATCAATAGAATTAAAAATATAACAGAGAATATATAGTAATAGTGGTTTTTCAGGTTGATCTACTAGAAATTTGTTCAATACATAGCGTACAATATTTTATGATATAAATGAAAAAGTAAAATCTAATCTTCATAAATAGAATTAAAAAACCAAGAGATATAAGGGAATGTGTTTTTCATTTGATACCATGTTACACATGTATAAGTCATGAGGTGTTTTTCATCTGATACCATGTTAGATATGTATAAGTCATGAAAAGAAAAATTATGCATAATAAGTGGTTGATGGGAAACAACTTGGAGAACTTTCATATTTTCCATGTTAATCTATTATAAATTTGTTCAATATATAGAGTATAATATCTTATGATATAAAGAAAAAATAAAACGTAATGTATCACCATAATACAAAATATTTGATAACTATAAAAGAAAATAAAATATATTATATCCTCATTAATAGAATTAAAATAAAAATATATATAATATCTCTAACAGATAAAAATCAAAGACTTCGAACAGCTTAAAACTAATGAGAAAAAGATTACAAACTTTTAAAGAATTCTCTCCCACGTATCAAGATTTATAAAATCACAACAATCCAAATATTATAACTAAGTACCGTAATTTTGCACCAACAATCATTTTCAGTAAAACCATAGTACGGGTTGGTTTTGTTGAATTTTTGGGTGAACACATTTAATGTCCTGTTGATTTTATTTTATTTTTGGGACGATGCCTTAACTGCATATGTTTACTGTGTCCGAAAACATGGTACATATACGATAAAACCACATTAATTCACTCAAAGATGTTGAAGTCATACCGACTAACATTACAAAATATAAGAGAAACAAACCACGTCGATAACGTGTGATCAAACATGTGTCGGTACATGTTTGTTAAATTTTCAGGCGAAGTGACGAAAATAATTGGTGAAAACAAGAAAATTTGTTTGGTAGAAGCAAAATGCAAATTGGTTTAAGTGACATCATTTTTAAGGGGTCAACAAAGTAACATCATGCATTGAATAAAATTTTCATCCGTACATTAATTCGTGGAGCAACCTACATGGATCCACAGATCCTAAAAGGCCTATAAAAGTTTTGAGCCCACGAAGTCCCTTTCGAGCGGGGTGGCATGGTTCTATTGTAGAACTTTTTTTGTTTTTCCTTTTGCGACTCGAAAGAACCTACGTACGTACACGAAACAAATATAGTGTTGTAAACAACAATTTGTACCTGGATGTCCTTGATTAGGGCCAAGTAATAAGAAGATGATTGTCCTCTTATTGGGTCTGTTTATTTATTTTTTCTTGACTTTGATTGTTTGAGCCAGTATTTTGTAAAGTTCAAAATTTGACCAAAGATTTTTAAAAGCACGCAGACATCAGAGAAACGTAGCCACGTGAGAATCACGAATATTCAAAAGAGGTAAGGGGAGGCACGCAAAGCTTGAATGTTGGTGTTATTTGCAATGGAAATTACGTAAAGGGTGAAAATGGAGTGGTTGGAAAAAAGGGTAGCATTGGATGCATCTTCATTTGCAAAGAAAGAAAGTAAAACAAGTCAGTGTCTGAGTGAGGATGTCTTAGGCCATTTATAGAGAAAAATATAATGGAGTGGTGGTAACAATCAAAGTAATCCAGATACTATTTTCACAGTATAATATGTTCATCCAAGTAAAGTAAAACATTTGAAGATGTGCCAATAAGAATTAAGGAAAATGAGTTTTAAACTTTGTCGACGAACGAAAAAGGGAAAGATTTCAATTTTCAGTAAAGATCACGCGTATTGATACTATTAGTTGATTGTTGTTACGTATTTATATACACATGTAAAGAATCTTTTAATATAAATTTATATCAAATAATATTATGAAATAAAATAAGTTGATACCATGTAATATAGTTTCAATTTTAGATAAAATAATTTACAGAGAGGAAAAAGTTGATTTTAACTTTAATTTAATTTTACAAAATTGATTTGTAAGATGATACTTGTACCTACTTCTACATTATGAAATTATTTTATCTTTAGTTGATGAAAGATAGAGATATCAAAATAGGTTTCAACTCGTAAACTAATCTGACTCACCACGGGTTGAAGCCGGGTTGGGTTGATAAAAATTTAGTTTTTTCAAAAGTGGATTGAATTCAACCCGACTCACTTATAAATAATTTTTTCTAAATTAACATGACAAAAATGTGTAATATTAGCCATGTTTTCTTGGACTATATGGACACTTTCTTGGAAACAATTCATCATATTTTGGTAGTAAGCATGATGAAAATATTGATTTTTTATTTTATTGTGATTGTCATCTCATGGGTTGCTTAAAAAATTATTTAAATATTTGAATACTTAAAATAAATACATAAATAATTTTTTTATGTGAGTTGGTGAGCCAACCCACTTAACCCACTAAGCCGTGGTGGGTTGAGTCAGGTTGCAAAATTTTTGGCTCACCATAGAGTGAGTCAGGTTGGGTTCACTCATTTTCAACCCGGCTCTTAGTGAGCCAATCCGTATGAACCGGATTGACTCACTTTGACATGTCTAATGAAAGATCTCTAACACACTCTTATGCGGATAGTATGATATGTCCATCAAACAACAAATAACTTGATAACGATTGATATAATAGACACAATAAATAATAAATCTTATTATGATAGATTCAAACACATTACTCTAATACTGTGTTAAGAAGTACATTTTTAAGTCTAACTCAATCTTACAAATCTGACTTATAAAAATAAATTTTTACTATTTATATATTATTTAATCGTTTTATCTTAATTGATATGAAATATATACATTAGCGAATTATATTGAATTATATTGTGAGAAAAAAGAAAAGAAATGAGGATTTTTGAGATGGAGAGAAAACGAAGTGAATGGTTGATTGTTGAAGAGATGCCCTGGCATGGCAGACACGCATGCAAAGAATTGGGAGATGACAAGAACAAACACAAAAAAAAAAAAAGTGTATTATGATTTACGAGAATATCTACATTGACATCGTAAAAGTTAAAGGAGTGGTTTATTATAGGTGGGAGTGTGAGTGGTGATTCAAATGTCTTTCAATCTATTCAAACCCAACTTGCTTCCTCATGTTGTCTTTTTTAATCACAATTGACTTATAACTCCACTAATCCTATCTTTAAGAACCTCGTTTTTATTTATCAAAGTCTTTGTGTTTTCCTATTTAATCTCTATGGCTAATCACCAAACTTCAACTAGTGGACCGTGTTCGCCATTGTGGACTTTCTCACAGTAATGGACTTTCAATCACAATTAGGCAACTACATCATTCATATTAAGTCATCACACATCACACATAATACAAAACAAAACTAATATTTTAAAACTATTATTACCAATATATAGTTAAAACAAAGGAGAAATAATGGAATAAATATAACTTCTTGCCAAATTCTTCCTTCGTTTTGCCAAATTCCCACACTTTCAATTATTGGTATCATGAAAATATATATTTTTTCTTTCTAAAAGGTGCCCTTTATTGATAATAATAATAACAAATAATATAATGGAAGAATGTCTTCAGTGTTGTCCCATTTAAGTTCATTAGAGAAATTGGTTGGGTTTGGAGAATCTTTATTCAAATCCGACGTTATTAAAATCAAACGTTCATTCATGTGGTTAGAGGATTGAATTATTGGGTCATTCATTAATATGTTGATTCAGTCTACATTAAATATATATATAATATAACAAATTTAATCATAATAATTTTCTTACTGAATAAAATATTAATATATAGAATAGTAAATAAAGTTCAAGATAATTCAGTTTCACGATTCAACTTTCAAGATATTACTAGAGTAAAATAAGTGATATTGTTCGAGTTTGTTTTCACATTTAAATTTTAGAGTTAAGCTTTTTTATTCCTATAACTTGAAAAAAATAATAACTTGTTATAGCTCTTCGACTCAAATGTCTTAAACATTGATAAAATGAATGTTAGAAAGAATAAACATGTGGTTAGATATTTAATAATAAAAACATTAAATAAAAAAAGATTGTCGTATTATCGTATAACGGCTTGTAATGATCAGTCATAAGAACAAAATTTTTAACGAATAAAAACATTCTTCGAATTACAAATAGTAAAAGTATTAATTTTAAATTTAAAAATTACTTCAATTTTAAAAACTAAGAACGTATTTAAATAATTAATGAGATTGTAATTATAACAAAAGTTATATTTTTGTTTTTTTGCTTTTTTTTATTTATTTATTGCGATTTAAGTCACGAATTTTGCTTTTTTAATTACAATTTTGTAAAACGTTTCATTTTAAATTCGACATGACTTACTCAATAATATAGTGACGATAAAAAAAGTATTTGGTATGGATCTAGCGAATCAAATTACTTAAAAAAAAATAAAAGTCATACAATTAGAGATGAAAATAGATTTTCATCAATGATAACTACATGTCTTGTTGATAATTGTTTGCATAAGGTCTTGAAAAGTACAAGTGCATATTCAAAAACATTAATTAAAATACAACGTCCATAATCCCATAAATATCAAATACGTGATAAAATAAATAAATAATTAAAACATGAATATGATATATATATATATATATATATATATATATATATATATATATATATATATATATATATTGTTCTTGCTGATGTCTATCCGACTTGGAACCGAATAAGTGTCTAATAAGAGCAAAATTCTGTGTGTCTCGCCAGTATTTTTTCCTGAGCCTTTTATATTAATAAGCGTGTCAGTTCTTAGGACTGTCAACCTGAATATCTAGTAACGTGGCGAAGTGGTTCTGCTGTATGGGGATAACTGACTATTGTGGTATTTCACTCGTTAGTTCCGCTTTGCGAGGGAATCACTTACCGTTGTGGCATCTGGACGTGTTTGGGCCGACCTTAGGGCTTTTGATCGGGTAAGTGATTTTAAACATCCAGTGGCCCATTAGTATTATAAACGAGTGAAATGTCACAACGGTAGGTGATTCCCTCACAAGGCGGAAGTAAAGGGTGAAACACCACAACCGCCAATTATCTCCCATGCAGCAGAACCACCTCGCCATGTTACCGAATATTCAGGTCGGCAGTCCTAAGAACAAACACACTTTTTCTCATAAAAACACTAACGAGACACACAAAATTTTGCTCTTACTAGACACTTATTTGGTTCCAAGTCAGATAGAAATCGACAATATATATATATATTAATCTGATATTTGAGAAATTGAATATTACTAAACATTACCGTATTGGATGAACATGAACATTTCCCTCAAAATTGATACGACAATACAATGTAGCTCAAATGTCACCCTATTTTTTTCATGATACTCTTACCAAATGCGAGTTGAATTCAATTGAGAGAATTGATACCCATATGCATATATACAGTACATTTTTTTTATCATATACAGTACACAGATGGACGAAATCCTTTGCAGATATTTTATCATATAAGGTGAATAGTGAGAACAACATAGTTACATGGGACATTTTGCTCAAGTACCAAGTTATATATTTCATTTCACGACAACTTAATTGATTATCATTTGAATTTGTCATAACCATTCCAGGTCACGCACACCACGCCAATTTTTATACTGTTGCTTTTCTTCCTTATCATGCACTATGTCATCTATATTATGTGTCAATATATTTATCCTATTTCTTATCAATTACTTGTAGTGGTGATCCACACGTTAGTCACCTTTAAAAAAATAAAATAGAAAGAGAAGTTAAATGATGGATGATGAGAAGACATTAATTAAGTAATTGTAATCAATTAAAAGAATTAATTACTTAAGAGTTAAGTTATAAAAATGACTTTAAAAAAAGTTGTGTTGTGAGAAAGGTAATTTGTAGTAAAATAAAATGGGTTAACGTCTCAGGCCATGAGCTGAAACTTCTGAAAATAACAGCTTTTATTCTATTGTTTTCTATTGCAATCAATCACAAACGTGGAATAAATTGGTTATTGAAAAAAAAAAATTCCTAAGAAGTAAGGCAAAATCAGGGCAAACTATCTACGTTGAAAGAAAACAACAATGTAACGTCGGAATAAATTTTCATTAATACCATTTTTTCAAGATGTGATATTTACTATTTGCATGATTATAACGGTGTACATAGATTAGTATAATCTTATTCTTAAGTTAAACTTTAAGATTAAGTATACAGACTCAGTTTCGAGGCAATACTTAATCTATAAAAAAATATAAGTAATATAGAAACTGTTAATTTATTTTAACAACGCGATATATTAAAAGAAGATCAATGAGTCAACATTTACACTTAAATAGCCTATTTTCCTGAAATTTGATGATTATATTTTAAATTAAATTTGAGAACAAGGATTTAAAGAGTAAGATGCTTTTAACCAAGATGCACTCATGGCTTATAATTGCTCCATTTTGTGGGATGTTTTTACGTTGTTAGTTCTAGCAATAGGGTTGTAATTAGGTTGCACCTTAATTGATATTTTATAATAATGCCAAGTTCATCTTATCTTTTGCATGCTTTTAAAATAAGTCCCCGAGTGTTATTGTACTGAGTATTCCTAAAATTAGTGGAAATTTCTCTGAAGTTTCATTCTCATGAAAGTTATGTATACTAAGATTGATTAAGACAATAAGATTTACATGGGGAGGGAGATCAAGATGGCCATAAATTAAAGTTTATAACTTTCTTAATTGTTTCATAAAAAATACAATGTTCGAGTAACTCTAACACAACGTTTTCCATTATCTTCTGTTTCCTTATACGATATTTGAAGAATTTAGAATTTTACTGCCAACCGTTAGATTAAACAAATGTTAAGAATAAAAAACTACAACTCTTGTTTTTATGTTTAATGAATTCCATTATTTATTTGCAATTTCAAAGAGAAATTGATGGTAGAAGATTATTGAAACGAAGAAAAATGAAATGTTTTTAATTAATTTTTGCAATTTTTGCACCTGATGACCAGAAACTGTCTCCCTGTCCCTGCTGTCTTTTGTCCACTGTCCTTCCTCTCCTCTCATGTATGCCCAAAAGAAAGCGAGGTGGTCCCCACGTCCCTTCGCAAGGGCAATGCCCCCAGCTCCATTGCCAAACTACCCTATTCCTTCTTCCCCCAACAAATGCACCACTGTTTAAGAGAGGCGATGTGTTATTTAATTTATCATTTAATGCAAATTAGCAGAGTACACTTGGTGTTGATAATGCGTCATTAAGTTTTTAATTAATAAGAAAGGTGTTGCCAAGAATGAAATTGAAGTGTAGACGTTAGAAATAGGGGAAATGAAACGTTGATCACGGAGCAATAGTGTTGGTGCAATCTGAGCCATGGATGGCGAGCACCACGATTGACGGTGTACAAGTGTCGGTGGCTCATTGGTGATGACGCTCAATTGCTCCAACACAATTCCTACTGTGGGACCCATCACCTGTCCCACTTCTCTAATTCTCTATAGTTGAGTTGAGGAGGCCACAAACACAAACATTACATTACACCTCTCTCTCTTCCTTTCTCTTTCTCTTTCTCTTTCTCTTTCTCGTTTCTTATTATTTGTATTTGTTTTTTCCATGACCAGAAAGGCTAAACTGTAGAAGCCTAAAGAACAGTGAATAGTTGCGATGGTAAAAGAATAAAAAAGGTGAAAGAATGAATGGGTATATATATGTGTGGGAGTATACAGATATAGATATAGATATGGTGGTGCAGCTGTGGTGATTTGGCATTTTCTGGTTTTTGTTCGGTGCTTGTTGGTTGGTTGGCTTGTTGGTTCCACTTGGTGTTTACATAGAGGAGCTAGCTTAGCTACTTTGGGCAAAAGAAACCCAGAGAAACGCAGACCCAACTGCACCTGCTGCTCATACACTAGGAAAGAAGAAGCCCCCTTTACGCTTTACACACAAAACCCCTACTTTTTGTACCACGGAATCATTACTCTCACTCTGAGTTTCAGTTTCAGCTTCTCACTCATACCGAGTGTTGCAGGTTTTAGTGCTCAGACAAATAATATAATTTGCGTTTTGGGCGATTGGAGAAGGAACTCCAGCAGAGCGATTGCGAAATCAAAAATGTTGTTTTCCAATTGTCATCTTGGTTGGTTCAGCATTCTTGTCAAATGAGGTATGTGTTTTTGGAATGTTCTAATTCGTAGCACGCCTTCGAATCTTCCACGCCCAAACCCCCCTTCTAGAATAAAATTCATTTTCCGCTTTATTCTTTTACAGGTTTCCCAGGTGATTGTTTTTCGACACGGAGATTAAATTGCATGCAATAGACGCGCAAGATGTTTTAAACACCATGCGGTGAACCCCCTTGTGCTGTTTTGAGAGGAAAACAAAAGAAAAAGAGTTGCGTTGTTTCGTTGATTTCGAGAAAAAAATTCCTGTAAAAATTTGAAGCAAAACAGAAAAATGGACTGCGATAATGAGTTGGAAATGCAAGAACCGAGCATTGAGACGGATAAGCTTAGCTACGAAATCTTCTCCATTCTCGAAAGCAAGTTCCTCTTTGGCTACGACGATCCGAAGCTCTGGTTTCCCAAACAAGTACCTTCCAAGCCGGAATCCGAGGCCCCGCCGAATGTCACCGCTGTGGACGGCGTCTCCTCCGTCAAGAACCAGCGCGGAAAGATATGCATTCTCGCCATCGACGGTGGCGGCATGCGCGGGATTCTCGCCGGAAAAGCCCTGGCCTACCTGGAATCAGCGCTGAAGAAAAAATCAGGCGACCAGAACGCCACCATCGCGGACTACTTCGATGTTGCCGCCGGCGCCGGAGTAGGTGGCATCTTCACTGCGATGCTCTTCGCAACGAAGGACCACCAGCGGCCGATTTTCGCCGCCGAAGACACATGGCGGTTTCTCGCGGAGAAAGGAAGCAAGTTCTACCGCGCGGGTGGCGGGGGCGGGTTCTTGAAGAGGTTGCTTTCCGGTGGTTCAAGTTCGGTGGCGACGGCGACGGCAGGTTTGGAGAAGGCTGTGAAAGAAGCGTTCACGGCGGACAAGGGTGGGAGTTTGACGCTGAAGGACACGATAAAACCGGTATTGATTCCGTGCTACGACTTATCGAGTACGGCGCCGTTTTTGTTCTCACGTGCGGACGCGTTGGAAACGGATAGCTTCGATTTCCGGTTGTGGGAGGTGTGTCGAGCGACCTCGGCCGAACCGGGTTTGTTTGAACCGGTTCAGATGCGTTCCGTGGACGGTCAGACAAAGTGCGTGGCGGTGGACGGAGGGTTGGCGATGAGTAACCCAACGGGGGCGGCAATCACGCACGTGCTGCACAACAAGCAAGAGTTTCCGTTCGTGCGCGGCGTCGAGGACCTTCTGGTTCTGTCCCTCGGAACGGGTCAACTCTTGGAGGTGAGCTACGACTTTGACCGCGTCAAACGCTGGAAGGCGAAGGATTGGGCCCGGCCCATGGCCCGCATTTCTGGCGACGGGTCATCGGACCTGGTCGACCAGGCCGTCGCCATGGCCTTTGGTCATAGCCGCAGCACCAATTACGTCCGCATTCAGGTATTTTTAATTTTTAATTTAAAATGTTTTTGGTGGGGTCAGTTACTGAATTTTGTTCTTAGTCAAATTGTGAATTGTCTAAATGTCACAATTAGGCTTTGAATAATTTGAATAAGTGGAAATGGAAACTGTTAATGGGTGTCAATTTTATTTTCTCTTTTCCGGTAACTGGTTGAGTTTGTGAACTCCATCAACGTCAATGGTGTATTAAAAGGAGTCAATTTCACACCAGCCGGAGGGTAGGGGGTGTGGGGTTTCCGTAGGGGATCTGTTGTGTGTTGTCTTGATGTAGCAAGTTGATGAGTATGTATGGGACAGCATAGCTGGATTTGGACTTGTTATGGGATATCTATTGATGGATGGGTGTTAATTAATGTTGTGCTTTTTGTTCATTTTTATCTCTGTTTCCATTCTCGAGCAACTTGGATTCGCTCATCAAATGGATACACATTGCATTTTGTCAGTTGGATTCATCGAAGCAGTGCCCAATTCAGACTCTTCCTTAAATAGAGCCGTGTCGTGTGAAGCAGAAAAGCTTTTTAAGTTTAAGCAGAAAACCATATGGGTTGGGATTGCGATCACCAAAAGTTTTTATTTTAATTTGAATGAATTTATGCGTGTGTCTGGTCATTTAATTTCCTTTATGGTCGTTCATTCTGTCCTTTTCATTTGAGTGTGTGATGGTGGGTGGCATTGAAATCTTACTGACACCGTCCATGATGTAGAGATGAATGTAATATTTAGCAGGGTATATTTCAGTTTTACACGATGGATGTTCTGATGTATTGTTATGTGACAGGCAAATGGGTCGAGCATGGGGCGTTGTGGACCCAATGTGGATACAGATTCAAGTCCCGGCAACGTAAAGATGCTGGTTGGAATAGCAGAGGAGATGTTGAAGCAGGAGAATGTAGAGTCAGTGCTGTTCGGAGGAAAGAGAATTGGGGAACAGAGTAACTTCGAGAAACTTGACTGGTTTGCCGGAGAACTTGTCCAGGAGCATCAGAGGAGGAGCTGCAGAATAGCTCCCACTGTTGCTTTCAAGCAAGCTACCCCAAAAGCGACTTAGGCCAATGCCCAACACTACCAAGAATCAACCAAAAGAAAAAGGTAACCACTCTTTACTGTTTTCTTTTGTGTTTACCTCAATAATTTTTATAGACATCCTTTCAAACAAAGAGTTTTAGGGGACCCGCTGAATAAATTACCAAAGGGAAGAAGGGAAGCCATCCTGATTAAAATAATGATGCCGATTAAACACTACTCAGGTGTTTTTGTTTTCACTTTTACTAAATCAAACATGCCCGACAATACATTCTCCAACTAATCCCATTTTTTAATACCTCCATTTGATCAAAATCACACCAGCAACATTGTTAAATTCTTTTTCCTTTGAGTGAAACCTTCCTATTTTGTTTTTATTTTTTTTTCTGTTCACTTGGGAAACGGTGGTGATGGGTGAACTGTTGAACATAGTATTTGTAAAATGAATTGGTGGGGGAGGATCACCTACCTGTGGATGTCTTGTAGTGAAATATGATACAGGCTCATCCTAACTACCCCAATTGATTTTCATTGACTAACATTGAATTGTTATCAAGAACAGGTGCTGAATTTGTCAGCTTCTGTGTATGCGTGGACGTGAACTTGTCTAAGGCGTGTCCTTATTAGCTCAGTATATATTATGAAATCTGATAACAGGCAATATGTCGTATAGAAGGAAGATGAAAGAACATAGGTGATGTCGGGCCACCGACACTCGTTGTTAGAATTGGGAAAGGGCATTGTGGTCAATTTATTTGAAAAGGGGAAAAGCGGGATGGGGAGTTGGAAGATGTTAATAGGGTATTTTGATCATAAAGAATGAGATCATGGCGGGACACCCTTAAAGGTATTTCCGTAGTCCTGAAAAGGTGCTTCTTATGTCATCATGCCAAGCCCGGTTGACTATTAACTTTGTGCTTCAGGGTAAATCAGATTAAGTATGGAGATTCTTAAAACCAGTTAACTGCGTGTAGAGAGGGCATTCGGGTCATTTTATTGAAATTCTGATATTCACTAGTTGTAGGTCATACCCTAATGAAGTAGCTTCCTCTTTTTCCTGAGGTTTGTCGTTTCTTGTTTCCTCCTTCCTTCTATATCTTTGCCAACCAAAGATGGTAGTTTTCTATGCCATAGAATAAATGACCCGGCCTAATTCATTTTTTAAAGTTACTGTCAGATTTCCCAGAAACCAGTTTTCTTACTTTAATAAGTATGTTTCTGGGGTTGATATGGGAAATTAACTTTTTTACATAATTTTGACCGAATAAAGAACATTTGTTTGGGCAGTCAAAGGGAAATTGGTTCAGGGGTGCAATGAAATGGAGACAACATTACCAGGCATGAGCACTTGAACAGATCTTCTTTTAAAAAAAGAAAATAACTGAACAAAAGGTATTCGCTGCTCACATGTCCCCTATAAAGGGAGAGTGTTCAATCATTTTTCTTTCAAACTCCGGAATGATTATGTTTGCCAACCCCAATGGCCAATGGGGACCCTACGAAATTGAAGTTCGAAGCAATATGATTATTTTCACTCTGTCTAACTCTTGAAGTATAAAGAAGTTGATGTTGTGAGAATTGCAAAATCCTTGTATCTGATGCCAATTGTATGTAAAAGATTTTGACGTGCGGTTTGATTTGTTGCAGGGAAAAACCGATACAGGAGGAAGAAGGAGGAAGGGAAAAAAATTAAAAAAAAGAAAAGAAAAGAAAAAGGCAGATAGTAGTAGTAGTAGTAGTATAGCAGCTTTACTTTTGAGGATTAGACAAAGAAGGTTAGGGAGTCGAGTGAAAAGGACAAGTGGTGTAAAAAGGGTGGAAAATCTTTGTGGGATACTTTGCTCTCCGGAGGACAGACATTGTGGTGTCCACTCTACCTTTCTATTAGGGTAAGAAACCAAGAAAGAAAAAGCCAAGTGTCTCAGTTTAAGCTTTTTAGGGTCAAACATGAATCAAGTGTGAATTTTTCATTTTTAAAATCAAAATTCAGGGTGCCAAGTTCTTCTCCCTCACATTCTTCCATTCTAGTTTCCTTTTTTTATTCAATCATGTTTTGTAAATCTCTCCTATATTTTAAAAAGTTTCATCACTGCTTCAAAGAAACTATGAAGGTGGTGGGCTACATTGTTATTTTAAATTTCAGATATGTGCCCATTCTTGTCTCCGACCACAGATTCATTTTTCTCCTTAAGCTTTTTCTATTTCTTAGGACCGTTATTTTTGGTGACAAATGGATGCCAATAATGTTCTGTTGGATTTAATATTGATTATGAAATTAAAAGTAATAAAATTATGTCATCTTCTGATTGATGATAACGCTTTTGTATATTATCAATATATGATTACTCATCTTACGTGACATAAAGGATTTCAATTCCATTCACAAATTACACTTTATTGTAATTACAGACTTATCAATATTGATTTGTCTACATCGACCCGGTTATTGATTTCGTTGCTTAATTAAATAAGATTCATATAATTCGAAAACAACAAACTATCCCGTCACTAAAACAAGATATAGACCAAAATAAATAAACTTAACTAAAAGTATATTTTGGTCATCATAAAATTTGTAAATTTTTATTTATTTATGAATTTAAATCATGGTCTCTTCATTCATAGTAAGTTTTTCATTTTTACAATTTAAAAGCATGATTTTGTACATTACTAGATTTTATCTTGTAAATTATGAATGGATGTTCTGTAATGAGTTTTAGTTTGAAGTTTGGAAAAGTGAAATGGCTAACGTTGGTGTCTGTGTGAAGTGGTAGTTATAAGACAAGAAGCCGTTATTCTCGGGGCTGTTTGCATTGTGTGTTGTGGAACCTAACTGGGGTGAATAACAACTAATGAAAATTTGAGGTGGTCTAATCCATGTCATGCGCTACTGTTTTATCTGCTTCTGAGCAGACCAACAAACTTATCCAACATCCAACATCATCGTCAAAATATCATATGCTGTAAAAGTAAGATAAAGTAGCAATAATATAAACACTAATTATTAATTTTTTACTTGTATTATGATAAGAAATCAAATTTTAATACGTTGTGGTAATGGTGATAAATGAAATATAATAATGAAAACAATGACATTAACCACGTAATATGATTACTATGATACTAATGACAACAACAAACAGTTATAGTTACTGGAATGAAGTTTTAAAGAGAGAGAAAATCATATTATTTTATTTTAATAGCAGGATGTCAAGATGAGTTAATCGGTATACAGGGGATTGTTCATCACGAGTTGAATTAAAAAAAAATCAGTTCAATTCAGTTCACTTTATGGTAAGTAGAAAGTTTGTAACTGATCCAATCCACCACGGATTGGTGGATTAGTGAGTCAACTCACTTATGATTTTTGTTATAATTTATTTTATATGTTTATTGCATTTCAATCAGGGTGAATTGACTTAATTTATTTTTTATAATAGTGAAATCAAAGTGTTCATCTAATTATTGAAATATTGTTGTAAAGATATTACTTAAATATCAAAGTATCAACCTATATAATTTGACGATAAATTAATTAAACAATTAAACATTTCAACTATTCAAATATCATTGAGTAACATGCTAGCATTTAAAAATATGAAAATGTAAATCTGTATAAGTAGAAGTAGTAAATAATTATCTTTTTGAAAAAAATTATAAATAAATATTAGTAGGTTAAGTGGGTTAATTCACCTTCAACTCAATTCGAAACTCGTTTAACCCATGAATTAAGTGAGTCGGATTCAATTTAATCTACTCTTAAAAAAAAACAAAATTTTTCTAAACTCAATCTAACCCAAATCCATGATAAACCAGATTAACTCACCATTAAACACTTGATGGCACGTCTAATTTCATTTAACTTCGAATTTCATTGTGGAAACAATAAACAGCTTATTATAGTAGGATATAATATTGATGATATTATTTATTATCCTGACTACTAAAGAGATATTTAACGTTTATAAATTAAATATAAAAGAACTAATAATGTTTTGAGCAACTTATCTTTTTAAATCAATGACCAATTATACGAAGAAAATAAATTAAATAAAGTTTATTTGTTTATAAAATAAAATTATTTCAAGTTATTATTTTTAACTGAATATATATATATATACTAAAAATACATATTTATTACACCAAAATTGTTATTCACCCGTGTCGTTAAAAATATACATATTTCTACCTTTCCTTGAAAAGAGCACATCATTTTCATTATCCTTTATAGTCATATATTGACAAAATTCAGTGGTCATAACATGGCAGTCGGCACAAAACTTTTTGAATGACTATTCGATCTTTGTATCAAATCCTCTAAATTTCTTGTACGCTTCCTCGCATTTTTCACCTGTATAAAACAGTACATACATAATTCAGGTAAATTTTTAAAAATAAATTAAAAGATATTGTTAAGAGGTGTACATATTAAAAGATATCGTAAAGTTTAATTCAACTTTATATTATGAAATTTCTTTATTTTTAACTTATGTGTATATACATCTCGAATATAATATTAAATATTAATGGATGATCCGATAATAGTTTGATAATGAGTATGGAATAACAAGTCCCGACAAACAACAAATATCGTTAGGATAGGTTTTAATATATAACTCCTTTGGTCATATTAAAAAATAGATTTTAAGATTAACTCAACTCCACTAAATTGATTCATAAATTGAGATTTACATCCACTTTTATAATATAAAATATCTTATTTTTAAGTTGATGTGAGATCTTGAATAAATATAATATTTAATTTTTTATAAAAATATATAAATTAGATAATGAATAAGTGAAACTTTAAAATGTAAAAATATATTTTAATATACATTTTGGGCGATAGTATTGAAAGCCTAACAGATAAGAAACAAGAATTGAAAGCATAAGAGTGAGAGAAGATGATCTGGTGGGCATTACTTTTGATTCTCCGTAATTTAGGGTAACCTGCCCTACCTTTTTTAACTTTTAGGACTTGTTGTTGGGCCTTTCCTTTTGATTTGTTCACAATTTTGCTTTACACTTTGATAGTGTTTGAATTTAGTAACCATCCGAGAGAGTTCATTCTGAGAACACGATTTGATAATGATCCACGAATGCCATTTGTACGTAGTGAATTAGTTAAACCAAAAATTCTAAATTCTTACAAAGGAAAAGACAATAACAAGCACACACCAATTTGTTATTTACCCGATGCATGTGTCATCATCATCATGAATCCATGTAATAAGATGGTGTAAAAGACTAAAACATGACCCTACCATTGTTTCACATGCATGAGGAGACAAGAAATATGTTCTACTGTTCCAGTGAAAAAGTTAACGTTGACAGTGTCGACAATACAACAACTATTCAACAGTTCTTTTTTTTACAATTTTGAAGTGATCATGAATCAAAATCCTACACCATTACTGTTTCATCCTTTCCGTCCTATCTTTCACAAAGATACTTTTCCCTTATCAGTTTCCCACCTAATTAAATCCCCATCTCCTAATCAAACAGACATAAAGATAAAATTCATGCATTTTTGTCTTCCTTTTATCGCATTTAGCGTCTCATAATTATTAGTACGATGCTTTCTCCATCTTTTCCACTATTCATTGTGAAAGATACCCTGAATTTGGCAAAACCAGCTTATACACACATCTTATTAGAAAAATAAAGTATATCCATTGGTGGAAGTTCTTACTAAATTCCCTGTTTGGAAAAATGGGTAAAAGAAAGTGCAGAAAAGTGAGTTTTAAAGTGATTGTTGTAGCTGGTGCAGAGTCGTTGTTTGAAGAAAAATAATAGTGGGTACGTTGCTTTTTGTCATGTTCATTGTGGCTATTCATCTTTTCCGTGTACATGCCATTTGTCTTCATAACCTACTAATATTATAATCTTCATATTAATAGTGATGCTTTTTTTGTTTGGTACTGCCTTCAACCACAGGGCTATAGTTATCTTTAATTTGGCTAATTTGGCATATGGTATCGTATAAATTTAATACTATTCTGGTCTTTATGTTATGGATCACCAAACTTCATAATGGAATCTTTCTTATAGTATTCTAAATTATTGGTTTATCCTCTTCCATTTGGCCATTTTCCCTATCTTTGTTCCCACCCGTTTTCATTATTAATGGGATTAGCATACTCCTAGGCCCCCAAACACGACTTCCTACTAAACTCTTTTTAAATAATTACACTCAAAATCATCACAATGATAATGACAAATTCCACTAATTCATAAAAATAATATATACTTTACGTCACTAATTGCTTTTTTTTTTCTCTTCAGTCATCATGTGTGAACTGAAACACAATGAAAAAATAATAGAAGGATTGCGAACTGAAAGTGATGACACAAAAAATAATAAGAATTTATATGCAAATAAATGAGATTAAGTCCCTGTTTAAGTGCCGTGTTCACAGAAACTTCTTCTTTGGGTTTGTTATCAGAGACTTCAACTTCAACATGAATTGTATCTTTTTCCTAACAATTGCCACAATGAATTGGAATGAGAATGATGGGTACCTCCAATTCTAAGGTGCTTAACTAATTTACCAATAATAATTATTAGTGTCTCTTAATTTTTATTAGCAGACACGGACCAAATTAACGGAATATTACTATTAGGCAGTTGTTGATTTGTTGGTGAAAAAGTGTAGAATTTAAACTATATGATTAGTGCGTTTGTTCGTACTAATTAAGATGTGCATAACACCTGGTTGTCCTAATTTGTTACTAAACACACAATAAATAATCATGACACTAGTACATGTTTGTGTACAGTATTAGTTTTTTTTTTCAAAAAAAAAATAAAAAAAATAAATCTAGAATTCTTATTTTTATGAGCAGAATTATAATTTAAAGTGGCACCAGAGATTCATTAGTGTGGTTGTTAAAATATTAACCAAGTCAACATATTGGTCAAATAGCCTTCTTCAATTTGTTTGAAAAAACAGTGTAGCATCATCACATTACATAAAATATGTTATTAGATTATGACTAAGAATGACTTTTTCACTAAAACATTTTTACATTCTCGTCAGATTTTATATATGCTCACAAATATTCTTAATTTTAATTGGAAATGACAAAATAATATCTACTCGCGAATATTTATAGCTAAAATTTGCAATAAATATTCAGATATTTGAATAAATACGAAAGAGTTATGAGTACTGTGTATTCAACTCGCAAATATTTTATATATGTGTACATATTGTGAGCTATTTTTATTAGATATTTTACTAAGAATTAAATTATTAAAATAAAAATATCAGTAAAGATACATTGATGATTAGTTTGTTGTTTAAAATTTGATTTTATAAATCTATGTTTCTTTATTTAAATTTATCAAATTAAATAAAAATTAACTTTACTTAAATTTCAACTTTCTTGTACAACTTATTTGAAATAACCCTTTACAGAAACTAATTTTAATTATATTAATATTTATTTAAGTAACTCTTTTTATTATACTTTAAGTTTATATTTTCAAGAATTAATTTTAATGATCTTATTTAAAAAATCATGAATATTAAAAATTTACAAACGCTCAACTAATAATACCAAGACAGGTAAGTATTGTCATTTTTAATGATGACAGCATGATTAGTTATATTATAGTAAAAATAAACTAATTTATAATTTAATAGATCGAAAAGATAAAAAAAATATATTGCAACTAATAATAAATATATATCTCTTAAGAAAAAGAGCATTGGGGGTTATTTTTGTTCGATAATAAGATATTGGAAGGTTATTTATTTACATATACTTTTATAAAATAAATTGTTTTGGTCTTATTTTATTTGAATGGAAAGAAAGGTCCCATTAACCTAACCATTAAGAAAGAAATGGTTTAGTTTTAGACAGCTTCAATAAATAAAATAAAATAGTCACATAGTTTCACAAAATAAATAAAGCTGTCATTAGGCATATCTAATCATATATTCCATGCAGATCCTTCAGTTTCAACGACCAGATTAGTTAACAAATAAACATTAATTATTAAAATGTGACACGTGACTAAATTTAGTGAAGAACTTGATGAAGTTCCAACAGATAAACACAGTATATGGTGAATATAGCAATCTAAAATCATGCAAACAAGGAACTAACAGAAATTGAGCAAGAATATTATTATTAATTATTATTATTAAAGATTAAAAGAGATTATGATAAAGTAAAGTAGTTCAAATGTGTATTAAAGTCAAATCATGCAAATACGACATATCACAAAACTATAAGCTGTCGTCTAAATGAGTCATCATTGTGGATAGAAACAAAAACTACAATTTCAAAGCAATTATATTTGTGAAGCAATTCAATTCTATTTAATTTTTTTATTATGTATATTTCGTTTGCTAAACATTATTGGTCGTTAGTTATCATCAATTGTTGAATGCGATTGAAAGATGATGACTGATGCATTGTTTCTTTGGATAGATTTTAGAAATATTCCTTTAAGATTAACTATGCTTTTTTTAAGTATTTATAATTCTAATGTTGAAATTTTATATAAAAAGAAGTAATCAATTAAAGAAAAAAATTAAAATTTTCGAATCTCAATCAATTAAAGGAGATTTGATCATAAATATCTAGAGAAATAATTCATTATAAATAAAGAATTTAAGACGGAAGAAAAAAAAATGTAATGATATTTCGTGCCCAAAACTCCTTGATAGAATAATAATAATAATAATAATAATAATAATAATAATATATTTACTTTATATAATTTTTATCTTTGTAAAAAAACAAAAAAGAAAAAACGTTTGGCAGATTTAACTTTTATCATCTACATAAAATTTCTCTTTTTATGTCCATAATTTTTTTTAATTTTATTTTTTAAATATTTTTTATTTAAAATAATTATTTTATTATATTTATTCTTTAAGTAAGCTTTTTCTTTTAATTTTTTCTTTATTTTATTTGACTTTTTTTTAAAAATTTTCTTTAATCATAAAATTACCTACACAATAAATAAAACTATTTACAATAAAAGTATAAAATTAATTATATTTAATTTTACGATTATAAAAATAACATCATATTTTAATTTTAATATATATATATATATATATATATATATATAATTTAAGAAAAATTACCTGTAAAATTTTAAAAAAGTTATTAAGAACCTTATAGTAGTAGAAAATTTTAAAAGTGTTTATTTAACTTTTTTTTTTCTACAGTTAACTGATGTTGTAAAAGTCATGACTAGAAGACAAACGTGATGTTTATTAAATAATAAATGTTAAAAAGAATATTTAATGTACATTCTCTTTTTAGTAACGGTGATATTGGCATCCAAATTTATGGAAATTTCTTCTAAATAAATGGATTTGAGAATATTTAGATAAATTTGGATGAATTTTAGTGTATAAATTTGTGTATTTTTTCGAAGAGATTTAAAAATATAAATGAGTGAAATTTGAGAGGATTTTTAAATGATATGATTAATAATAAAATAAATTTTGATAGATTAAAATATAAGATTATCATTTTGTTCTTAAAATAAAAATTGATGTATTATTATTATTTATTATATAAATAATACTATTGTTATAATTATTATATATAATATATTATTATTATTATTATTATTATAATATAAATCTAAAGAACTAGTTACGTAATCAGTTCTTCATCACCATTCCCAACAAACTTAAATACTCTCTGATTGTTTTACAATAATCAATTTTTAACAAGAATAGTGGTAACAAGTGTTTATCTAAAGGAATATTTATCAAATATATTGGTAATTTGATTTTTGAGTTTTTTTATTTGTGATAAAAAGTACATACAAAGATAATAGTAATTAGATTGAGCGAAATAAGGGTTATAATTTGATTTTATCTCATTTTTTACTGTACAATTACTGTCTCGTTAACTTATTAAGTATTTTTTTAATGTTTTAATTAGTTTTCTTTAATTAAGCTTTATAATTCTTATTCTTTTTATATAGAGATTTGATTGCGTTATAATTCAATTTTAAAGAGTTCTCACAATAGTTGAGAATTGGTTTTCAATTAGTATTTAGAAAGGAGTAGGATTGATAGTAAAATATTTTAAAATTATTTCTGAAAGTAAATTATTTTCTTAAAATTCATCAATCAGACACGAGTTTTCATAACTTATTCTTTTTATTTTGAGAAAAATGTAAAATACTTATTTTTGAGACAAATGTAAAATACTTATTTTATGATTTTATAAATTATTTAGTTATGAAAATTTAGAAATATTTAAAATTTAAAACCACCTTTCATTATAAAGTAGATATCACTTTACGAGAAAAAGATTAAAATATGATGATATCTAATTAAAGACAAACCAGCTAAGATACTTTAACAACCTATGCTAATTAGATTGGCTTACCTTTTAGGACTGACAAAGTCTGAATACTCAGTCTTAATCAAATTTTAACCCAAATGATTATACTAATTATTTATTATTTGACTAAGACACTTGTATGTGATCTCAGAGATTCATTCACATTTGATTTGGGGATATTCTCCCATTCTTTGTCTTCAAATTCCTACAAATCTTTGAGAATTTCAAAACTGGAAAAAGCATAAATAATATATGTATTGATAAGCGGTGATATATTTGTTCATTTTCATTTTTTCCAATTTTTATCTTAGAAATCTTATTAAATTATTGTTATTAGCTAATAGTATAAAAGTTTTATAATAATAGCGCATAACTATTAAATGTTTTTAAATATTAATAATATCGAATTTCAAACAATAAAAAATATAAACTTACATATTTGGTTAAACTTAAGTTTATAATAAATTTATAATTCTAAAATTAATATACAAAATTATGTTAAAGGAATATAGCTTAATTAATTAGTTTAGCATGGTGTGTAAGTTATTTTAAACTCTTTCATGTGTGTTCAATTTCTACGATTCAATAAAACTATTAAAAAAATACATATGTATATGGAACCGTCGGCACTGTAAATTGTACCTTGCATAAAATAAATATGAGTTATATTTTAAATTTACAATGACGATTTAAATTGTGAAGTAATTTCATTTTTAAATTTTAATCAATTCTTTAATGTTGAAGGTGACAATAATTGTCCTGTGATGGAGGTCGGGTAGACTGAGTCACAATTGAATCATGGTATTTGGGTTCATACGCTTAAGTAAAAAAAGTTGTGCCGTCCTGACTAATAACTATAACTTTTGGCTAAATGGTAAGTGTTCGAAAAAATAATTGGTATCATGAGTTTGATTCACAACAAATAATTGTGTTGAGGGTGACAACAATTATGACGGAGGTTGAGTGGACCGAATCACAGTCAATATGTTGATAAGAAAATAAAACAAACTCTAAATTATGGATCTAGTTTAATGTGTTTGCTTAAACTTTTTGAAGAAAAATCAAAATCCATTGTTTAATAATAATATGTCTGATTATTTGCAGAAGTTATTTTGAGTTTTTTTTTTTTTTTTAATAAAAAAGCTGAAATCATAACCAATTTTTTGAAATAAAAAGTGTTTTGTCGGAATTGTGACTAAATAAAGTACTATTTTTAAACAACTACCCTAAGCCTTCAGTTGGAGTGAACGGTAAAACCCATCAAGGGACGACTTTAAAATTAAAATAAGTTGGGTTCGTTCTCAATTTGCCTTTACTAACCATGATTGGACTTTTAATATTGTTCGTGCTCCTTTGTTAAGAAACAAAATGGATGAGGCTCGGCTTAAAATAAAGTAAAACTGAATATACGTGTATCATTCATTCAATTTAAAATTTTCATAATGTTAACAGCATACACTTTATTTTTTGAAAGATCTATTAAATTGTCCTTTCAAATATTAAACGTATATGTTTCCCTCTCTCTATTTCTATATACTATTTCACTTTTAATTTCCAAGTCATGTTAACTACTATTTTACAAAAAATCACTAAAAGTATCTTGCAATTTATTTTACCAGAAAGATGTGAGCATCAACCTGCCAACCAATGCGTGAATGTACTTATACTCCCTGAGGCAGTGTTTATGGGAGCGATGATTTATTAAAGAAAGCAAATAACTCTATCTTCGTATAGAAATATGATCTGCATTGATTAACTGCAGTATAAGCATAACATTACCCACATGTCTTTGCTTTCTTTTTTTCTTCTCTGCAACGATCCATGTATGGACAATTAAATTTGGGTTAAAGGTTTTTTTCCTTTAACTTTTATGAAAATTAAAATTAGTCCTTCTTCAAAATTTTAGTCTAATTTAGTCCTCTAACTTTAGAACTGCGTAAATTTAATCTTTTTAACAAAATCTTGTTAAATTTACTTAACCTTTCAAAAGCCTTTTATGATAATTTCGTAGCTAATATTAAAACAAAAATGTGTCAAACAATGTGATCAACTCAAATGCTATCATGAAATGTGTTTGAAACGTTAAATAAAATTAACAAAATTTGGTTAAATGACTAATTCACATAGTTCTAAAGTTGAAAGATTTAATTAGGCCAAAGTTTTAAATATGGACTAATTCCAATTTTCACAAAAAAGTTGAGGGACTAAAAACATATTTAACACATTAAAATTCTATGCATAAAGTTAATCCACATGTTACTTTATATTTAATAAAGATAAAATTAATTAATATTATTAACTTTTAATGTAATATATATTTAAAACTATATATTTTTTTATTAATTTTAACTAAATAGTTTAATTTTCTATCATTTTAACTACCCGTACAAAAGAGAGTAATCTTGAATTTTAATATATTAATTCAACTTTTTAATCTATCACATTAACAAATAATTCACAAATTTTTACAAACATTCTCTTCATCTATCCCTTCAAACAAGCAACACTATAATTCTTTTTCACCTTCTCAAATTCATCCACTCACTGTTTCAAATCTTCTCCCCAATCCAAACACATCCTAAAATATATATCTACCTACGTTTTGGTTTTGTTGAAATAATTCAGGGCTACAATGTCATTATTATTCTTTTCTTTTAAAAAGACTTTTGGTTACTAGAAAATCATTTTGTCTTCGTTTCAGACTGATTATTTCAAAATATTAAATAATTTCCCTCCTACATTAACCATTATTTTTAGTGAAATTCTAAAAATCGTTCTTATTGAAAAAAATAAATAAAATAAAAGAGACCTGCAATGTTAAAATATATGTATGGATACAACAAGAATGACTGAAACCTTCTGTTGCCACTATTCATGTCCATATTTCAGACAGCATGAAAGAAAAAGGCCACAGTTTTGTTAATTTGAGTCAACTATATTGTGATATTAGGCCACAGTTTTGTTAATTTGAGTCAACTATATTGTGATATTTTATGATTTAGTGTGATAATTTGTAGTGGTACGCACTTATGTTCTACTTCTTACATACCAAATAGCTTATGTTCTACTTCTTACATACCAAATAGCTTATGTTCTACTTCTTACATACCAAATAGCTAAGTATTTTGTCCAGATTATATTTGAACAAGTTAAGGAATCTGTCACCGCTACTATTGTAAAATTTCGCCAAAAAATTGTGAAGTTTAAGAACATATAAACAAGCAAAAAGTAACGCATCAAAGTACAAAATTGCATTATAATTAGCAATCACAGTGCATAATATATTATGAACAGCCAGCTAAACTTCCCAAAGCTTTCATTTATTGAAATGCATAGCAACACTTGCTAGACCAAAAACTGTTACACTTCTCAGTATATAATTCCAATTCACTTTAAGGATACATCTCGGTGCTTTTGCGACCAGGTTTTCAAGAAACGATGTTCACCCTCGAAATGAAAAAAGAGAAAATAAAAAGAAACACAGATTAACTTACACTAATACAAGAAGATAGATTGCATTCGCCAAAATAGCTGCCAGGAGGCGAACATACAGACTAGGAGACGGATCCTCGCAAGAGGAAACTAGAACTTTCATCAAAATGAATTTACCGTCAACTAAACACTATAGCCAGAAGGCAGACAAATACTGATTTATGTACCCTCTTCATATTCTTCAGAATGGTACTTCTTCTGGCTCTAATTCGGGCACCAAGGGTTCTTGCAAATCTAAGTTTACAGGAAACAGATTACACTGTGCATATTGTGCCATCAACTGGTCCACAAGAACCAAAGCTACCATTGCCTCTACCATGGGTACAGCTGCAAGCCCAATCCAACAAAATTTTCAGAGATTTTATTTTCTAGTGATTAATATTCAAGCAAGAGTTAAAAACTTAAAATGTCATGATTGAAAATCATGCACACACATAATACTCAATTGTCCTTTCTTTCTGACATTAGATTTAGATCTCTTTTAAGGAAAAGTTGTCATGTAACAAATTATCTTGCCCTTCAGTTCAATGTTAATAGTTCTAAACACTGTCCTCTCAGTAACTTAGATGAATTATATTTGAGATGAAGTTAAAATAATGAATTAAAGATAATACAAACAGCATTCTAACTAAAAAAGCAGGGTTATCAACCTCTTGGGACAACACAAGGATCATGGCGACCACGGGCTATCAGCTCTGTTTCCTTTTTATCCCGAGTCACAGTATGTTGCTTCTTCTGCAAAAGTGTAACACCATGTTCACTTAATATAAAATACACATGGTAATACAAAAAATGATGAAATACAAAAATCACTGTTAAGAGATTACTAAAGTTACTCTAAAATATCCTAGATAGTCTAACAAGAAAAAATACTGTGAAAGATATCGTGAACATATCAGATTGGCTAGGCTAGTAATGTGTTTTTAATGGATGGATGGGACAGTGATGAAGATAGAAAAAGACGAGATTAAACTTACTCCAATAGTCGATGTTGGCTTGAAAGCTATTCTCATATTAATGATTTCCCCATTGGAAATTCCACCCTGATTGTCAATACAGATAATTTAAGTAACACAAATATAGACACATGACCATCATCGTGCACATCTAGAAACAACTGATTAGTAACTGTAGAACAGCACAAATACCTGTATCCCACCAGAGCGATTTGTTCTTGTTCTTGTCCTTCCATGTTCATCTATATAGAACTCGTCATTGTGTTCACTTCCAGTCAAAAAGGTGCCTATAATGATTTCATTAAGCCGTCAAAACACACCTCGGACACAAGTTATCAAAGAAACGACGTTGTTTAATTGGTACCAATAATACAAGCAAGTTCCAGTACCTGCAAACCCAGAACCAAACTGAAAGCCCTTGGTTGCAGGCAAAGACATAACAGCTTTAGCCAACTCAGCCTCAAGTTTGTCAAACACTGGTGAACCAAGACCCTGAGAAATAATAAGGTCATGTTTATTCTAAGTGGAAAATTAATAGAAAAAATCGAATAATATAAATAAAAATTACCAGGTGCTAGGATGAGAACTAAGACGTGCCTTAAGATATCAAGGAAGATTCAAAGTTGCAAAAAAACAAGCATGGTTTCAAAGCAGAGTGTTTTTCTCTCAAGCTAATTATTAAATTATTGTATAACCGGGACAAAATAACTTAGAGAAATCCGATATTTATGGACGTAAGCTACAACTTAATTTTTGCAGAAGTAAATTATACTATGCAAGGAAGGGAAGTTCCGAAACTCGTAGATGACTAAAGAGTAAATCTTTACAGAGTCTAGTAATGGCCAAATTTCGACCATATTCTGCACAAGATTTCATGTCATGTGTATTTATTAGATTCATTTATTATCAGCAGGCACTACTACAGGTAGGTAGGGTTATCGCTAAAAATTAGAAATATTCTTTGAAAAGAAAAAAAAAGGCTTAAATACCTTATTATATGTTCCCAGAAAATTTAACAAACGTTGACTTTGATACCTAAAAAATGTTTACCATTTGAACCCGGATTTTATTAGAAATACACATTTAGTACCTATCATTAGAATTACTCCCTTAAAGTGACGATATGAAATGACAAGCGGATCATTGACATGTTGCACAACTTGATCATGCCTCAGCATCACTTAACAAAGAAATCGAATGACAGGAACTAAAATCATGTATTTCTAACCAAATCATGGATTTAACCAAAGAAATGAAACAAAACCAAAATTGGTTAATGCTTTGCATTCATTTACTTTTTTCTTTTAATAAATTTTTATGTTATAACAAATGATTGATGTAGTTTTGAGTATCAGTATAGTTGAGATATCAAAATTCATAGCAAAGCCTAATATGAGCTTATTTGGGATTAATCTGTTGAGAAGAAAAACATATTTAAGCAGAGTTGTCAATAGAAAATTGTGGAAAATTGTGAAAAGTTTAAAATGAATTCTTCACAGAAAAGTGATGATACGAAATGACAAACGGGTTATTGACATGCTCCAAAACTTGATTATGCCTCAGCATCACTTAACAAAGCAAATCAAATGACAGTTACTAAAAATATGTATTTCTAACAAAATCAAGGATTTAACCAAGGAAATGAAACAAAAACAAAATTGGTTAATGCTTTGTATTTGTTTTTTTTTTAATTAATTATTATGTAATAACAAATGATTGATGTACTTTTGAATGTCAGTATAGTTGAGATATCAAAATTCACAATGATGTCTAGTATAAGTTTATTTGGGATTAATCTGTTAAGAAGAAAAACATATTTAAGCAGAGTTGTCAATAGAAAATTGTGAAAAGCTTAAAATTTACTACTATGTCATACAGTGGATGGCGTCACAGGCAAATAGCAGAAATCACATAGTGGGCACATTTTTATTGTATAAGAGAGAATAAGAATATGAAAAAGAAAAAAAAGAACTTGAAATTTGGAAGAAAGCGTTGTTAAAAAAGAGAAAAGTAAAAGAAGGGAGAGATTAAAGAACCAAGGGGAAGATTTAAGAAAGGAGAAAACAAAATTTTTGAAAAGAGTATTGTTACCAGTAAAAACTTAGGTGTTGACTGAAAGAAAATATTTTGAGTGTTTAGAGTTTTGGAAGAGAAGGGTTGATGTCTAAGTTTAAGAGGAAAGAAATTTTAGTCATAGAATAATACTCAAAGGTTGCATGGCCTGGAAATCAAAAGGCTAATGTCGGGTTTATTTTAAAAGTAAAGAAGTCCAAGTTAATAAGTAAAATGTAAAAACACGAATAGCATAAAAAAACAAAGAGACCATTAAATAAAAGCACTAGACACTAATATTGCGTCACTATAACCCGATACTTAGCAGCACTGTATTTATTTCAGTTGATAGAGAACGGTTGAAAGACTTACACGAGGACAGTTCCTAACAATGCATGTTACAACTCCACCAACAGAATCACCTCTCACTCGCACAGCATCAATTGCAGCAATCATCTTCTCTGCATATTCAGGGTCTGGACATCGAACAATGTTACTTTCAATCTGAAAATTTTCCCAACAAGATTGGCAAACCAGGAATTTAGTTTCATAATTGCAAAAATGAAATAATGATAGTTACATCAATAAAAAGCAATTTCAATATAAGTTATAACAATAAGCAATTAAATTGGAGGACATCATTCTGAACAGGACAGTATGATGGCACCTGTTCAATAAAAGTGGCAAACCATAAATTTGGCCCCAGAATTGCAAGAATATAATAATTATAACAAGACCAAACAAAAGTATTGTCGATAGAAGATATAGCAATAAGCAATCAATTTGGGAGACTTCATCCTTACAGGACAGTATGATGACACCTGTTCAATAAAATAAATAATAGGATATTCACATAATGATTATTTTAAAAAAGTATTAGTTTATTTATTTTCTTGGTTATTAAGAACAAATAGATTTCACATGTAACTCTCAATAACTTATCATCAGCTATTCATGGACTAATTATACATTTGTATTCTATAATTTGTTGTAAGATCAAGTTTACTAGACCAATAAATGTGCATGTGCATATTATTGACCTGAAATTCAGCTTTGGCCTTGAGATGGTAAACGTATTTATCACCCATTTCCTTAGTAATGGTAAAAGTCATTTCCTTAGTAATGTTTATGGCTAATGCTCGGAATGTTGAAGTTTCAGTTTAAATCAAACAACAAACATAAATTGCAAAATGTACTCCATTGCCAATAAGCAGGCTCAATCAAAATATTTGATAGCTGGCTATATTCAAAATCCATTAAAGAAAACATAAAAATAAAACAGATAGTCATCTCCATGTTTAGAATACACGACATTCACTTCAAACAGTTTTACAAAGGAAACACTAAGGCCACCAGTGCACGCATAAATGAATATTAACTTTAATACCTGATGAAGCGTCAGAGTGTCATGATCAATAAGGTCCTCGGGAAGAATAACCTTATGAACTTGAGAGACGTATGCTAGAATCTGAAAAATAAGGAACCTTTAGCTAGGATGTTTCTTAAGGAATTGGCAAATAAAACTTGTTACATGTATGTAAATTGTTATATCTATATCAACCATCCATCGATGACTAAAGATTTGCCTTTTGTAAAAACAAAATCAGAATAGAGAGAGATTGATCTGGCAAAGTTAGGCCCTGACAGACAGATGCAAGCTGACCTTACATATGATCAGTAGGGATAGGATGCCAATTCAGTGATCAATGTAATCCATGTTAGTCTTTGGAAGTTCATTTCTTAGGGTAATGTTTCTTTAAAATCATCAAACTCACGCAAGTATATGTGCACTCAATGAAAATGACATAAAGATCAACATGGATAGGATGTCGACTCAGTGATCACTGCAACTTACACTAGTCATTTAGACATTTATTTCTTAGGTTCATGTTTCTTAATCATCACTTCCTCTAATTTAGGAGATAATAGTCATATTGCGTTTCAGAAGGAATTTTGGGTGAAGAATGTTTACTTCGTTGAGGCTTTTGACACCTTTATCATCTGTTTTCCGTTCATAAACAACCATTGAGAACTTTTGTTTCATTCAGGGTCCAAATTTACTTGGATGTTGGAACTTTCATTTCAGCAGAAATCCTTTATACTTCTATGTGAATCTACAACTGATCCGGAGGGAGGGATAGCACTTTGGATTCTTCTGGTGTTATTTTACATCTTTTTGGTTTCAAACTAAAAATCATGAAAAATTCCTTCTTGACAAATTCATTTGCATCTCAAGAGGTCCTTTAAGACAAGTCTTTCACTTTAATGGCAGTGTTTGACTTCTGCAGCTAATAGGCCTCACCGAGACATGTTATGTGTAGATCTAATTTAGAAATAGAAGGCTTCTTATTTTTGCATAGATGGTTAAATTCCTATGAAAGGGTCTTGGTGGTCAGTGGGTGCATCCTCTAACTTTGGGACAATTATATCGTGATTAATTTCAAAAGCTAAAACTTGTAGCAATCTATGGTTTCTGCAGTTCTAGAAGCAAATAAAAGAACCAAAACCCATGAATTTGTAAAAATTACAATACAAACATGGATATAGAAAAGCTAAGATGTACTTAAAATAATATATCCTTCTTGATCAGTTATAAAACAGAAAAACAAAAAGGACTGCCACAAAGAAGAATAAACTCATGAGACAAGTAACATACCTCAGTTCCAGAAAAATCTTTAAGAATTTTCTTAGCAACAGCACCAGAAGCAACCCTTCCAATTGTTTCTCTTGCAGAAGATCTACCGCCACCCTTAAGCATAATAGAGTTCAGATGTATGAGTTATTAAATATACATATCACATTGAAAAAATGTTGGACTCATTACAATAAAAAAGTCAGCACCTGAACTGATCTGACACCATACTTCATGTCATAGGTGGCATCTGCATGGGAAGGCCTATAAGCTAATGACATCTCACTATAGTCCTGAAAAAATTTCCCATAGTACAATATTTTAGCAGCTTGAATTATGATAGTAGTTTCTTTGCTTGTCATAAACAAGCTCTAGCGTTAGATACTAACATTTCCTCTTTGATCTGTATTGGGTACAAATACATGAATTGGAGTTCCAGTGGTAAGTCCTGCAATTAACAGATTATACTTCAAACCTAATTTCATGAAACATACAATTTTCCAAGCTAAGAATAATCGGAAGAAATATTCACCTTCGGAGACTCCTGAAAATATTTTACATGTATCAGTCTCCTTTCTAGGAGTCGTAATTCGGCTCTGACCTGGCCTCCTATACATGAGAAATGACGCAATTATTTTAAGACATGTTGCATCAGAAGCAATCACGACCTATCATTGATAAATGTCATATTCCCTAACTAGCAGTTTAGCACAGATTTTCAATCCAAACACCAAAGTGTTTTCTCACAGTGCAAGTAGTTCAATGAAGCTAAATAGATGGTTTGAGAGACAAATACCTTCTGTCAAGATCCACTTGCATGTCAGCTTCAGAGAGAGGTATGCGAGGAGGACATCCATCGATGACACAGCCAACACCTCCTCCATGAGATTCTCCGTATGTAGTCACACGAAAGTGATTCCCATATGTACTCCCAGCCGCCTGTATCTCTGTAATATGTCAACAGTCTAAGAAAGTTAAAAACCATCCATCTCAATTCCATTACTTTAGAATTTATCATATACTTCAATCCTACTTATTGAATTCGAAATTATAATGAAAACCGAAAAAAAAAACATGGTTTAAGAAATATTAATTCCTAGCAGCTAAAAGAAGATATGAAACAAAAGAAAATTCAGACTACACCTACATGAAAATGTGAGCATAGAAGTTAAATAGCAGCGGCACCAAAAGGTATGCAATACAAACAACGGAGGTTTGAGAAGTGTGACATCCAATTTCATTTAAAACGATTTGTTTTCAGAAATTCTTACAAAAATTACTTAATAACAATGTCACAACGCATTCCTTGCAACAAATTACAACCGATACCAGAAACCTAGATGCACGAATTCAGCGAATGATTTGAAATATACAGCAGATAAAATCGATTCAGCTAAGCAAATGAACGAACAGAAAAGAGAAACACGAAAAAAAAAACGAGGAGCAGATTCTAGTAGCTGATTTATCTGAAAATTAATTCCGAGTGATCACCTAAATCAATAAGAATTAAAATATAAGCGAAGAAGAAAAAAACGCAAAACTAAGGATTAGTTGAAAATGAAACTATTAACGGACACAGAGAGAGGACTGACGGAGTCTCTTAGGAAGACGAGGACGGAGCGAGAGCCGGAGATAACCGGGAGAGAGAGATCGGAGATCGGAATTGAGAGAAGCGAAGGCGGAGAGAGCGTCGGTTGAGAATGGTTTGGTGGAGAGAGAAGACGCCATTGAAACTGGAATTCGTAACACGCCACAGAGAATTAGATTGAATGAGGAACAAAAGCAATTACAGTGATATGATGTGATCCTATCAAGTTTGGTTGTTGAGCTGAGGAAAAAGAAGAATAGAGGGAGGTTGGTGTATGGTTTGGTTTGGTGGCAATGGGTGTAATTATGAAAGGTGAGAAATACAAGTGGCCACCACCTACCCACCACCCTTCGCGCTTCGATATCGTGTTTGGTGTGCGGGTACGGACCCGCTTATGTCCATCTCTAGTGTTTGGTATAATCCTAACATTGCTACTTGCCATTCCAAATTATTAATTACAGTTACAATTTATCAGATAGGCTATGAATTATTTAAGAAAATATTTTTCAGAAGTAGAAAAACTGAGCTTCCAAAATAAATAAATAGAAAATGTTAAATTTAATATTTTAAGTTGATTTTAGATTTGGTAAGAAATTCGATTCTTGAGTTGAAAATTGAGAGAATTGTGATCATTATAGATCAGAAATTAAATTTATATTATAGATTTTGAATTTGGAACAACTATTTGTATATAATTAATATTAATATTTTATTTATGAGTTCTTGGATTAGTGGCGTTTTGAAATTTATGGTTAAAGTGCATGATATATCGATGGTCCGATAGAGTTAAGTGAACCCACATAGGTCCACTCATGGTTAGCCCTAACCTATGGAACTTTTGGGCTGGTTTGGTCCTGTGAATTTTTTCTTATGTGTTTGTTTTTTTTACAAAATTGATACCTTCTGAATGTGGTCAAGTTGATAGTTTTACAAAATGCAAGTTATTTCATTTCGCATACTTAGGTTAGAATTTGACAAAAATAAATTTTCTTATGTTGTTAAATTTTGTCTAAGTGAGACTGTGTTGGTCAAATAACTTATATATATGTTGGGATTGTTGGATTTGAAGTTGAAAGGTGTCATGTGTATATCAACGTATTGAAATATTTTAAGATGTTATTTTGTATGAATATTGGTTTTTTTCAGTTGATAATTATTGATTGAAATGGAATCTAATATGTTGAATAAAATCCTTCGAGATCAAATATTTACAATGATATAATAATAGTTTTTTTTTTAACATTGAACATAAAAACTTTTTATTCGAATAAATTATATTATTTTAAAGATGATTTAAATTATATAGATTAAAACATCACATATTGTTAGAAGTTGAAAATTTATTTTAACCACTTATAAATCTCAAGTGCTTACAGTAAATAACATTTTAATTTTTTATTTTGTGACATTGATTATTTATTTTTTATTGTGACTGTATTTTGTACTTTAGAAAATAAATATTAGCCTGAATAGATATAAGCACCTAGTACAACTTGAATATATATATATATATATATATATATATATATATATATATATATATATATATATATATATATATATTTTTTTT
>Ga0214543_1001343_pt1 | contig 47187 bp, 30 predicted proteins | sample CNSS2metaG_FD_160094 | JGI IMG/M metagenome (GOLD analysis project Ga0214543, IMG submission 160094) | Root nodule microbial communities from cowpea collected in UCLA plant growth center, Los Angeles, California, USA - CNSS2 | ecosystem: Host-associated > Plants > Roots > Nodule | place: USA...
TGTGTGAAATGTGTTAGCATAGATTGTTGTGTTTGTTGAGATGTTGAACTTTGTGTTAAATTTGCATATGTGAATTTGTGGAAGCATAGCCTAGAATGTTGTTAAGCATGTTTAGTTTTAGGATGGTGTTAGCATGTGCTAGTTGTAGCATTTTGAAATTGGTTGTTTGTGAGGATAGTAGTAGCATAGCTTGTGTAGAAAATTCATATCTTAAGTTAAGTTGTGCATGTTTTTGGTGAATTGAATGTTTTGCTTGAGTGTGAATGCTTGGTTTGAGGTTGAAAAAGTTTGAAAAAGATGTTTGCAAGAGGGAAAGGTTGGTGGGAGCATATTTGAGTCAAAGCCAACCCATCCATAAGCCCAAAAATACAATTTCCACCACTGCAGCTAAGCCGCCTGGCGGCGTACTCACTCTCGCCAGGCGCCCGCAGTGAATTCAGCCCCTGGGAGCATTCCAGAGTCCAACCGCCTGACGGCACCCTTCTATCCGCCTGGCGCCAGAAAAAAAATTTGACCACTGGGAGCACTCCAGGAGCCAGTCGCCTGGCGGCTACTTCGATCCCGCCTGGCGCCACACCAGAAAAACACAATTTGAAATTTTACTGATATGCCGCCTGGCGGCTCGTGACCTACCGCCAGGCGGCAGCGCTGCGCAGCACTAATTGGGCCATTTTAAATGTGTTTTGAGTTGGCCCACTCCCTCACAATCCTGCTGCACTCCCTTACCCTAAATCCCACTCACGCCTGGCACCACTGGTCCCCTATTCTCACTTCTCTCAAATCCCTAACTCTATTTCCCAATTCCTCTTCTAATTTCAAAACCCTAACCCCCAATCTGAACCTAATCTCGTGCCTTCATCACTCCCACTCACACTGCCGCCGCACTCTCGCCAGGCGAAGCGCAGCTCCAACCCTTACCACGCACCAGCTCCTCTTACACTCTCCAATCTCACTTCTTGCAACATTCTCTCTTGCATTCAACTCAAGTAAACTTCTTTCTTGTAGTATTTTCGTTCTAGCATATTTGATTTACTCCATTGTTGATGCACTAGTTTAGGGTTTACTTTGCTTTGATATATTCGTTGTTATTGTTGCTTTTGTGTTTATAATCTCGTGCTTACTGTTATTGGGCTGCCATCGTGCTGTTTCCTTGCTGTCTGTGCCTAGTTTTCCCAACATCCATGGTTGCCCTGTTGTGTACCGCCTGGCGGTGGCCATTTTGGCCTGTTTTACCGCCAGGCGTTGGCGCCTTGCAGAGCCTCTACTGCGAGCTGGCGCCTGGCGCGCGTTTTGGAGGTGCCAGGCGGTGGACCCTGTTTTTGCCTCTTTCTTTGATTTTCATGTGATTGTTGCTTGGGTTGTGAGGCACCAATGTTGCAATGATTTTTGCATCTAAATGACTTGACATTTTGTTGTTCTAGTTTAGTCTTTAGATGCAATTAACTCTCTTTTTGTATTAGAAGTGAGTTTTAAGCCTAACTCAACCTCACAAAACCGGCTTGTAAGTGAGGTTTGCACCTCACTTATATATTATGAAATTGCCTTATCTCTAGTCGATGTGGGACTTCCAACACACCCCCTCACGCCGAGGTATATTCATCTCGTGCGTGGGACAAGAAATTAGTGGGTGGTCCATTAGCAGCCCGATATCGGGTGGAACAGAAATGTCCGAGAAAGTTCGCTAGGATAGGCTTTAACTTGGCTCTGATACCATGTTAGAAGTGGGTTTTAAGCCTAACTCAACCTCACAAAACCGGCTTGTAAGGTGAGGTTTGCACCTCACTTATATATTATGAAATTGCCTTATCTCTAGTCGATGTGAGACTTTCAAATCTCTCACTCCAATGTTAACTTTAAATTGCCTCTTTGTACCAATGCTTATTTTGCAGATGGCATCCTCCTCCAATCCTAAAAGAATGAAGACCGCCATTGGCAACCCTTCAAAAGGGCAAAAACGAAAGGAGAGAATTTACTCTCACTACTTCCTCACAAAAGACAATGAGGACTGCTTCTAAGTGGTCATGCAACGAAAATTTGTGGCAGAGAGGAAAGTAATTCTAAAGCCGGGGAGGTCAATGAATTTCAGCTGGAGTTGATCAGACGCGGCTGGGAAAGGCTGGGTAGCTACCTTAGCACTTTCAGCGTAACCTTGGTGAAAGAATTCTATGCTAATGCCAAGGCTACCACCTCAGCAGCTCCCACCTTTCTCAGCTATGTGCGGGGGAAAAGGGTGCCCTTTGATGCTGCACGATCAATGAGTTTCTGGGCACTCAGCTGGCTGAAGATGTGGAGTGCCAATTTTGAGTGTTGGATGATCAGGGCGTGGCGCCTGGAGAGCTGATCCAAGCACTCTGCTTGGCGGGTGAAGGATTTCACAGGGGCACGATTCATAGAGGTTCCCTTCATCCCTTGGTCCGCTTCTGGTCAGCATTTATGCACGCCAACATATCCTTGTGCTCCCATGTGTTTGATCTCACGGAGGAACGCGCCACCATTCTGTACACCATCCTGACAGGTCGGGTGATGGATGTAGGACAATATATTGCCAATGAGATCCATCGGTGTGCCAACGCCGCTGGCAAGGCCGCTCTTGGCCATCCCTCTCTCATCACCCATCTTTGCAGCCTGACAGGGTTGGACATTTCTGTACCCCCGTTGGAGAAAGCAACGCAGGACCTAGACTTTTCATATTTTCAGAGGTTCTGCTCAGTTGCTCCCAGACCCAGGAGGCGCCATTAGCCACAGCCAGAGCATGAGCCAGAGCCCGATCCCGAGCCCGAGGCAACTCCTACCATTGACATGCGGTTGCAGGCTTAGGAGGCCAAGCTCGATCACCTTCAGCTCCTGGAACCCCAGATGCAAGCTTTATACCGACTGGGGATGGCCAATGCAGACATGCTTAGGGGCATCTCCCTAACGATCAAGGAAACATTTTGCCATGATTGTTGATCCCTTATAAACTCTTGCATGCACTTGTGAAATTTTTGTTTTGTGAACACCATAGCTTTAGTTTGCCTTGCTAATGAAGCACATGTGCTACACAATCTTTCAAATAAGAGCAAGCACAATTGACATCTGTTTTCTTGAGTTGCTAGATCATTGCAATTGTGATGTTCATCTAGGCCAAGTTACCTTTTTGCTTGAGGACAAGCAAGGTATTAAGTTTGGGGGAGTTGATAATGTTAATTTTTACCATTATCCAAGCTATATTTTATTAGTAAAATCATCTCTTCCAAAGCTTTTAACCTACTTAATCCTCAATTTTATCTCACTTTTGTAAATAAATACATTTTGGGTTACATTGATTTAAATATACCACTAATCCCCATTTTTGTGTCCTTTTTGTAGATGGGAAGCTTTGTTCCAAAAAATCCAGACTAATGACTGACTCGGAATAGCAAGGAGAAGAAGGAAAATGTCAACAGGAAGCACCTGGCGACACAAAGCCAGCGCCAGGCGCAAGAGCCCGCCAGCCAAGCGCCAGCCAGGAGCTGCTGTTAGTCATCGCCTGACGGTACTTGGACACCGTCGGGCGGTTTGCGCAAACTTTCACCACTGTTTTGCAGCTAGCGCTTGGCGGTGAGAAGCTTCCGTCAGGCGGCAGTCTTGCTGATATGGCAAGTTGGCCCTTTTTCTTCTGTTTTCACGAGGGGAAAAGGATCTTGGACACTTTAGAGCTCGAGCAACACGTCTTTGAGCGCTTGGAGGTCTGCTAGAGCTAGTGGGAACTACCCTTTCTTCCTCTTTGTATCTCCTCACTCTTCCATTTCCATTTTGTAAGCTTGAGCTCTCCATGACAATGGAGAGCTAAACCCATTTTTGTTGGGGTTAGATGTAGCCACTGAATTTTCATGTATTTTTGAATGGTTTGAATATATATATGCTTCTTCCATTGATTGCTAGTATCTTTGTTTATGTATTTAAAGCTTGCTTTGTTTTAACCATTCATTGCATGATATTTGGGTCATTAGGTATTGGAAAATATCTCTTGAAACCTAGAATTGGAACAAGATACCTAATAGAACTTGTATCTAGGAATGAAACTTGACCCATTAGTTGTCTTAAATCCTAATTTGTAAAGCGGGTTTGTTTATTTAGGGATTCAAGGAATTGACTCTAAATAAGGAAACCTAGGCTCATTCAACTAAGGGATTAGAGTTTGAGTAGACTTGTGGGTTGGCATTAGTAATTAATGGAAAAGAGTTTTATTGTTTAATATCAATCCATTGCATTTCTAGTCTTTACCATTTTCTAGAGTCTTCAAATATCCAAGTTCAATTTTACTTGTTTATGAAATATTTACTTTCTTGCATACAAAAATCCAAATTATGGATTTATTCTTTAATTTAAATTAGTTACTAATTACGCAATTATTTAGTATACACGAGTCTCTTGGGAAACGATATCCCGGTCTTACCGGTTACTACTTGCGCGACTTGGTACACTTGCCAAAATCTTAACACTAGCTATAGTCACTGAATCACACTTCAAATAAAAGAATTAAACATATAATAAATAAAATCAGGAAAAAATCACCCCATTATACAAATGCACGAGAAATATTAAGAAGTTTCATTCCTTACAGGGTAGTAGAACAAAGAGAGAAAGCTAATCGTCAAGAAAAGCTACCATCTTTTTTTAATTTCTATCATCTTGGATTTGTATCTTCCTTTATTTCTTAACAAATTCCTTGTAAAAAGAAAATTTTCAAAATCACTTTTCAAGATAATTCATGACCAGCTTATCCTTGAAATATACTAACTAGATAACTACCAAAGAGGTGATAACTTCCTTGAGCACTAGTAAATATACCACAAGCAAACCTTTCTCATTGACAACCAAACTGGACTCCACCCAAGGCCATTGATAACACCCAGCAGCAGTCTTTCCTTACCAATATGTTTCACCACTTGCCACGTAATCTCCATCTCCATCTCCAGAGACAAATTCCTATTTCAGTACTAATTTTGAAATCAAATTGATTATCCAATGCTATTTTTTTTTACATCAATTTGATCCTCCAACTGGTATCAGAACTAATTTGATATAGTTATTATTGAAAGGTAAAACGGATTAGAATTGTATCTTAAGAAGACCAAAATAAGTGTCTATTTATTATCTTAATATCTTCGACAACCACTTGCAAGAGATTCCACACAAACTTTCTTAAAGTTTAAATTGATTAGAGTAAAACACTAAAGTTTAAAACATTGGCAAATGGGCTGAAAATGTCTCTTTGAAAACAAATTATAAATTATATCTTGATTTTAAAGAGAGATTTTATAATAGAATCTTATGTGGGTAGCTCAGGATTGTTTTCATCAATATCTCCAACATGTGACAGCAAACATGAGAATTAGGTGGTCTAAAGTTGAGAAATAGAATGGACCTAGTTGAATGAATATGCAGTATTCAATCATCAGGACACTAAACAAAAAGGGTTAGGGAATACTGTCATTATCAAAAGACAAAAAAAGTAATTAGGCTAAAAAGCCATGATGATCTTTTTGCCTCGGGTGGTTTAGTCATTTAAAGTGCCTCAAAATAGAGGATGTATCGATGGCTGTCCCTTGAGTCCTAAATGTAAAGGACACACAAATACGTTCTAACCTAAAACTTCTATTGACATTGTGCTGAGGATTTTTTAGTTATGTTTGTGTAGTCATCAATTTAAATGTATTTTTTCTGCTTATTGTTGGTAAATTATATAGTGCACAAAATTTTTCCCTGGCAGCATTATTGCAAACAGATCTGTGATTTAACCCCTTCCCCAAACTTTTGTTTTCCTCTCCGAGTATTGATAAATTAATTTATGACAGTGTATTTTAGTACACAAACGGATAAAGCCATAAGGCAACTCTACAAAGTATGGCCAACATCTACAGAGATGAATCTAAACTATGTGTTATCTCTTTCCCCTGATCTAGTGTGCATGCTTTCTTCAAATAAGGGGAAAAAGATAGTTTATAAATCAGAGCCATATCTGTAAATGTTGGCCACAATTGTAGAATTGCTCCATACAAGTTGGCCCTTTGGGTTATATTTGTTCACATCATCTGAGGTTATTATGCTTGGATTATAGGTTTTGTTTTGAATTGATAGTGTTCCTTTGAGGTCAGAGTTGGACTTTTTGAACAAGGTTAACATTAAAATGATGAAACCTTAGCAAATCTGCTTTGCTATTCGTAAATTTAGGAATGTCTTAGTTTTAGGGATTTCTTTATCTGATTTCCTGAAGATTTTTTCTTGTTTTCCTATGATCTTGATAGATGGTTGGAAGACTTGCCACGTTGGAAAACCATCCTATGATGTCTTTGCCAGGAGTTTTGGGTTGTAACATGTCCACATTATTATTCTATAAATCAAACTACAAGAATATTTCATTAATGGCCTAAAAATCTCCATGTAATTATAAATTCAGAATATATTATGGGCTAAGAACTTACAGCAATATCATTATCAATTGTCTTTGGAATCCCAGCCACAGCCACTTGAAGACCACGCCTTTTAACTTCCTTCATAAAAAAGATGATTATATTACATTATTCCATAAAGAAAACTACATGAATGAGGGAATGGATCACGTGCAGTGACACTACCACGGCAGAGGATCTTAGCCTTTTATTAGTATACAATTTTATTATAAAAAAATAAAAATTAACAGTAGGATGATAAGACTTGACAATCTCATTTTTTTTTACTGCAGGAAATCCAATAATTAATTTCGTGAAAGTAACGGATTACCTCATAAATAAGTGATGCTCCTTTGTGCGTACCATCACCTCCAATAATGTATACCTAACATAGAAGATCAAATCATCTTTGGTTCAGACATCATGTCCAATTTTGATAGAAAATTTAAAACATTTTAAACAAATATACACCTGATTTATTCCCCTGTCCTCAATGTTGTCTACTATCTTTTGGGTATCATGTCCTCCACGAGATGTTCGAAGAAAGGTGCCACCACGTTTATGGATATCGTTAACCACTTTAGGCGTCAACATCAAGGTATTTTTTGAATAGAACCCTTTATATCCTCCCTAAATCAGTTTCAAAACTAACATGGTGACCAATAAGAACTCATTGCAAGATCATAAGAGAAAAATGCTAAGTTGCCAACAATGCTCAAAGGGCATGGGTTAATGAAACAAAAAGTAGTAAGTATTTACTATTTATTACTCCCTTTCATTCTAGTAGGAACCAAACTAGATCTGTTTCATGATCTTTTTATAAGAATCAATCTAGAATGTTCCTACATTAACCTTTTGAAAAAATATCCCTAATTATGAGTCAATTCTCATACATAGTAGTTGGCAGAAACCATTAGTCTTAGGTTCTTCTTAGGCCAAAGAATCAAACTTCACTTCTTCATATGCAGAGCATTTTTGGGAACTTTATTTGCCTATTCACATGCATAGCCAAGAAAACTTAAAGCCATAAACATATTACTAACCAGATACATTAAAAGAATTAAAGCCAGTAAATTATAGGGAAAACGAATAAAAGTATGTCTCATTAATGTTAGGGAAAATTTTAGGAAAAAAAAAATGTCTTTGGGGTAAATTTGATGCTAGTAACTTGGTTAATTACTTTATTCTTATGAATTAGTTAGTTTATTAAAAATGACTACATTGAGCATATTGAAAATATAAATTTAATTCATAGTTGACAATTAAGTAATTAAAATCATTTAAGATTGAGGAATCAATGCTTTAGGACATTGATTAGCTAGACCACCCTTAAAAACTGCAAAGCTAAGCTAAGAGTGGTAATAATATTTTAAAACTCAAATAATAAGACTATTGAAATTACAATTACAATACCAAACTTAAAAGTTGATAAAATATAAATTATTTCCCACCTCATTCACTTTAACATTATTTTCTTGTAGTACTAGATTTCAGGAAAGAAAACAGAAATAGGCGGGTTAGAAATTCCTTAGGCTAGTTAACAAAAAGAGACGTTTCCACAATGCAAGTAGAGAAGGTAATTTATTGATTAACTGTCTGGAACTAGTTTCCATAATCCCAACTAAGTACACATAAAATAACTTATTATTTCTCCGGCTCCCTTACCCTTTATAATGATGGTAAAATTACTTCCAAATTATCGTAATCGGTACTCTTCTTAAAGCTTGTAGAAATAATGACTGCACCTAGGCAATCATTTTGTCTATGTTAGGGGGTTGAGTGTTGGATAGCCCTAGCACCTAGTAGTAGCTATGATGATTAATCAACCTTTTTATATGCGTTTCATATCTATAAATATGACGAAAATGAGAAGGTTCTCTTAAGCCCTCAAAATATTTTCACTGTTTAATCTCAAGTTGGTACCAGAGCGGGTCGATCCTGCTCTGGTTTCTGTCTCATCTGGTCCACCACCATCTTTCACTGTTGTCCGTGGCTGACCAGCATCAGTCACTACCACTGTTTGCGGCTGTCCAAGCTCAGCTCATCTCTTTCTAGAACTACCCAACACTGTCAAACAACATTTCCCACTGTCCGCCGCCATCTGCAGTCGTCCGTCGCCGTCCACCGTCACATTTCCGTCCGAAAACCACCAAATTTGGACCGCCTCTCCGAGTGACAGCTAACCCTGCTAGTGCCGAAGGCAGACTCGTCGCCACGCACTTCATTTCCATCCACTGCAGCCAAGCGCGTGTCGTCCATGCGCCGTCGTTCAGTCACCAGTTTGTCATCGTGCAACCTCTATAGCTATCGTCGTAGCCTCCTCTGCCCGCTTTGACCTTCAAAACTTTGTTCCGGTGAAGTCCAGATGTAACCCTCGCAGAAATCTCCCTAGGGCATTCGAAAATATTCACTGTTTTCCGCAGCTCCTCTCTGTTTTTTTGTTCCCTTGATCAGAAATGGCAACTGGAAGTACTAGGAGTGGTATTTCATTCTCTGGAAGCCCCTGCATTACTTCCGAGAAACTAAATGGCCAAAATTACTTATCTTGGTCCGCTGCCATCGAGATGTGCTTTCTCGGTCAAGGACATCACGACCACCTTGAGAAAGATGGCAGCCATGTACCTACTGAAAACATGGTGATGATCCTTCGAGCCTTTTGACGTCCCTTCGATCCTTCGAGCCTTTTGTTGTGGCAGTCGGTGGAACCACAACTTTTGATGTCCCTTCGAACCTTCAAAACATGTCACTCGTTTTGGAAATGATATCGGCAAATGATATCCAACATCTCTATGATTCGGCAAACAAGTTGGCATCTATAAGAATGACCAACCATGATATGATCTCCTTCATGAATGAAGCTCAATCTACTGTGAAAGAACTGCGCATGTTCTTGGAAGTCGACTCTTTAAATGAAATGAAGAAAAAGCTTGACAAGTACTACATGGTGATGATCCTTCGCGTTATACACCTAGATTTTAATCATATCAGAGATCAACTTTTGACCTCTCATGAGGTTCCTTCCATGGACACCTTGATCACATGCATGGTTCGTGTTCCAACTCCGGAAACTTTTGCTGTAGTGGAACCATCTGTCATGGTCGCCACTCGAGGAAGAGCAGGACATGGAACTAGAGGAAGCGGACGTGGGCGTCCTCAATGCACGTATTGTAAAAGGATGGGTCACACTCAGGAAAACTGTTACTCCTTACATGGTTTTCCTTCCAAAACTGTCAATGTTTCTCAGGCTGAAACTACTGAGTCCAAGTTCACTAAAGACGAGTATCAAGAGTACCTATGACTCAAGTCCAACAGCTTGGCACAGTCATCTCAAGCTCCAAGTACATCAACAACTTGCATCTCTCAATCCATGGAAGGTCACAATTCATGGGTAATTGATTTCGGTGCTTCTGACCACATTTCTGGTAATACCTCCTTGTTCTCAACCATTTCATTTCAAGAAAAATCTCATTTTATAACCCTTGCAAATGCACCGAAATCAATTATCCATGAATTGTGACTTTCTATGGATTGAGAGATGCAAGCTGTTGATATACTTGGAACTTGAGATGACTGTGTCAAGCTGTTGGACTTGAGGCGTAGGTACTCTTGATACTCGTCCTCAGTGAACTTGGACTTAGTAGTTTCAGCCTGAGAGACATTGGCAGTTTTGGAAGGAAAACCATGTAAGGAGTAACAGTTTTTCTAAGAGTGACCCATCCGTTTGCAATACGTGCATTGAGAACGCTCGCGGCCTCCACGTCCACCTCCTCTAGGTCCACGTCCTCCTCTTCCTCGAGTTACGACCATAACAGATGGTTCTACTCGAGCAGGAGATTCTAGAGTTTCATGTGTTGGGACTTTTGGGACACGAATCATGCGTTGGATCAAGGTGTCCATGGAAAAGACCTCATGAGAGGTCAGAAGTTGATCTCTGATGTGATTGCGAAGAATCATCACCATATAGTATTTGTCCAGCTTCTTCATTTCATCTGAAGCGTCGACTTCTAGAAACATTTGAAGGTCTTCCACAGCTGATTGTGCTTCATTCATGAAGGATATCATGTCATGGTTAGTCATTTTTAGAGATACTAACTTGTCCGCCGAATCATATAGGCGTTGGATATCGTTGGCATATATATTCTGAGTCCTCTTCCAAAACAAGTGACATGTCTTGAAGGCCCTAAGAGATATTAAAAGTCTTGGCTCCACGGATTGCCACAACAGGGCACACAACTGAAAACCTGCTTGCTTCCACTGTTCGGCTTTTTCTTCAGGCACATGGCTTCCGTCTTTCTCAAGATGGTCATGATGTCCCTGACCAAGGAACCACATCTCGAAAGTAATGGAAGGACTTCCAGAGAATGAAATAGCACTTCCAGAGGCCATTTTTGATTAAGGGAACAAAAACAAAGAGCAGAAACGCAAACATAGTGGAGATTTTTAAACGCCCTAGGGAGATTTCCGCAAGGGTGACGTCTAGACCTCACAGAAATGGAGTTTTGAGGGTCAAAACAGGTACAGGAGGCCCGACGAGAGCTATGGAGGTGGCGCCGTGACGTTCCAAGCAACAGAAAGTGGCGCGTGGACTGCACGTGCTTGTTCGCAGCGGAGAAGACGCGATGCGTAGACGGGTGTCTGGTTCTGGCACCGGGGGCGGGGGGCTGTTGCTCGAAGAGGCGCTCCAGATCCAGTGGTCGTCGGAGAAAACTGAGGTGGCCGGAGACGGCGAACGGCGGCGAACAGTGGCGGACAGCGGCAGAACAGTGGCAGACGGTGACAATTTAGTGAACAATGGCAGTGGGCAGCTGCAGACAATAACAAACAGTGTCGGATAGCGGCGGACAGCCGCGAACGGCAGGAACAAGTGCCGGTGGACAGGACCAGACGGAATCCAGAGCGGGATCAACCCACTCTGATACCAACTTGAGATTAAAACAGAAAAAGATATGCTTGAGGGCTAAACCAGATCCCTCTACTATTCCTGATATTTATATAGATGATAAAGGAGATACAAGAAAAGTTAAAACATTAAAGGCTACAACTAGGTGCTAAGTGCAGAGGTTATCCAACAGTCAACCTCCTAACTTACACAAAATGATTGCCTAGATATACTAACTATTTCTACAAAATTACTCAAAAGTTTCCAAGCTACCTACTTATGACATAATTACATCTCATGTATGGTTATGGAAACCCTTAGGCAGGTACTTCACTTAAACAATCGGTGTATTTGATGAATTTTCAGTGTGGTCATTCAGTTTAGAAAACTACCTCAGATCAAATTAAAGGGTTCTGGTGTAGTTAGTTGAAGCAGAATGCATGCATGCGTTCATCTTAAAGGAAACCTCCTTGCCACTAGATTGTTAACGGGAACAATATACAACTGTATTTATGTTATGGTTTTCTCTTTGGTTAATTAAATTATTTTAGGTAAGAATATTTTTTGATTTGATGAATTTGGTTTTGGTTCCTATATTAAATTCATGAATTAGCCATCCAACTTTTGAAAATATGTTTGAATTTAGTCATTCTTGATACTTAAACTTAACATCTACTGGCAGTTTCTTTATCGCCACAAAATTAAAGGAATGACTAAATTCACATGTTTTTAGAATTTGAGGACTAATTAGTAACTTTAAGAGTACATGAATTAAAAACATATTCCCAGCTTATATTATTTTTACATAATTGATTTTTAAGTTTTCTGTTTTGGAGGATATTTATTATAACCTGATTATATTCTCAATCTTTTTGTAGATATTAGAGTTTACAAAGAACAGAAAGAAGGAGAGAGAGAGTTTAATCAGGATATTTCTTTTTATATTTCATTACATTTTGAATATGCTACAACAAAGATTATAAAGCTACACAAGTAGCTTGCTCTATAAGGAACAGAAACAGTTGCAGACTGTTACAGTTTGTCACACATCAGCTGGCTGGACCGAACTCAGTACAATATTCACGCTATATCTTGCTCTATCAAGCAAATGGTTATATGAAAAACAAGTAAAACATAGTATTACCCAAATCATTATTGAATTTTTTAGAAAGAATATTATTAATTTAACCATAGTCACTGAAGTCTTTAATTAACAAAAGCAGTATTATATCTTTACACATACTCAGAATATTATAATTTCACAAAAACTAACCTCAATCCCAAGTATATCTTGAACACCATACATGATGTTCAAGCCACAAACAATTTCCCTAATCACTGTATTAATTCCTGGACATAATCCTCCACAAGTCACTATGCAAGCACGTACTTCTTCTGGCTCGAAATAAATCTATTATTAGAAGAGAAGGCATCATCAGTTTTTAAAGATTACAAATGGATAGACATTTCCAAGCTTTATACCTTTTCTCGAGGTCCCGCACGCCGAAAATGAACTCCTCTCGGACTTCCTTTTTGAATAGCAACCTGGACGTGAAACGTTATAAGAAATGTAGACAAATGCTAAAAGACGGAGATCGATCAATCAATCATTTATAAAGAATATAATTCCACGAACAAACGCGGAGAGGAGTGTGTCACTTACATTTTCAGCAACCACGTCTTCTGGGCTCACAAAATTTTTCCTTAAAGTACAAAACAATTTTTATAAAAGAATCACGTTAAAATAATTAAAAGAAACAAAAAGTTTGGGAACTTGAAAATATTATCTTTGAAGTTATAATGCAAAATCACAAACATTATTAAAGCAAATTGCTAGAAGTGGACTTACTTTACAATTGAGTAAGCTTGGCTCTTCCTCAATGGATTTGGATATGACTACAAAAGAGGAAGAATGCATTAAATATTAGAAATCACCGTAAAGCTAGAAAAGAAGAAAGAAACATAAAGAAAAGAAGAACGAAACATAAAGAAAAGAAAAAATCACCATTATTTTTTTGAAAAAGAAAATAATTTACTTAACAAAGAGAAAAAGGACGAAAAAACCCACCCACCCTTCCACAAATATACTGTAAAGCGGCGGATATCAAACGATGTAAATTCACGGAACCATATGATTTTTCCCTCATGAGAATCTCTTCTAGTTTTATTAACATCCTCAAAATTCGATTTCTAAATTACTAACTTAAGAGACGGAAATAGCAAGTGTTTGCCTCAATGGTCTTTTTCATTTCTCTTCAATAAAGATTGATAGTTTATATTTTAAATTATCTTTTAATTTAATTCACATTGTTTCTCATCACTCTGCGAAACAAGAAATGCGATACGGCAACAGTTTTGGTGAAAAGCACGGGAAAAACGACTGGTACCGGCAAATCGGGAAGGAAGTTGGTGAGATGCGGAACGTCTTCGAGGATAAAACCGTCATTCTCAGACTGAGTCGAAACATTAACAGCAGTGACGACGGCGAGCTTGTTTTGGCGGGAAATCGACGACGGCTTCCGGAGAAAGGATGTCGAATTTCTGGAGAATCGCAACCGTTTCGGAACGTTTGGACGGAGGGAGAACGAGAATGGATGAAGAAGAGTTTTAGCGAGAGAAGACGAAGAGACTGAGAGATCCGTCATTGTTTTCTTCTGAGTTTAACCGAATAAGTTTTGCATTTGGATTATTATTATTTTATATATATATATATATATATATATATATATATATATATATATATATATATATTATATTGTAATATTATTATATTATGGTTTCAGTTAGTTAACGAGAACCGGTACAAAACGACCTTTCTGTTTTGCTCTTAATATATATAAATATGAATAAATATAATCTCATTCTTTCCTAAAATTAAGAATGTAATTCAGGATGAATTATCAGGTAGTCCAGAAGATTAGGAACTAATTTAGTCAATTATTTGTGTATCTTAAATCTGTGTTCTGTTACGTGTCTATTTCATTTATATAACTAAATATACAATTATTCAACACGATAATTTAATTTAAAATACTAAATTCGTTGAATTGGGATGGAGATCAAGGACAAGTTGAAGAAATGGGATACTTTGTAGGATTTTGAAAAATAATTAAAATGAAGGCTAAACTTTTACAACATATTTTCAAGAGACAAGCCCTTGTTAAGTTCTAAAAAATCTAGCAATGGAAACATTTTTAAAACATGTTGAGTTGCAATGTAGTTATAGGGTGGTGAGAAAGGTAGATAATGACTAGAGATGGCAAATAAATTCATCCTTGAGGGTATTGTCCGAATCCGTTTCTATTTTGACAGGAAATCCCCGCATTGATCGGGTATGGGTATGGGTATAGGGAATCTCCGATATTTTCAATTGGGTATGGGGATGGAGATGACGATGAATATATCCCGCCATATCTTCATCCTCATTTAAATTATTAAAAGATTCACAATTAATTAAGTAACCTCATATATATATACATATATATATATATATATATATATATATATATATATATACATATATATATTCTTTCTATTTTTTATTTCTTCTAAATATTTGATTTGTCATGAAACTCATTCGCATCTCCAATATATTTTTTTTATCTTATCATAACCTTTATGTAATTATGTTAAAATGATGTATATCAATTAGAAAAAATTATGTCTAACATTTTAATATTTCTATTATTTTTTAATATTTTTATTTATTGTATATTTTCCTTTCACATGAGAATGTTTAATACTCTCAATTTAAGTGTTTAATAGTATAAACATTTCATTTACTAGGTAATATAAAAAAAATTACTTATTATTATTAAAAATTATTTTATTTCGCTAAAACAATTTTTGTTATTTCTCAACCATTAAGTATATATGTTGATATTTGAAAAGTTTTCTTAGATCTCTAAGATATTTTTTGTCTTATCATACCCTTAATTATACAATTGTTTTTCTTTGTGCAATTCCTTCCAATAGTCTCAAAATTGTTTATAAGACACACATTTGTTAATTTTTTAATATTTTTTTTTTGTTTATTTTGATCATGTAGAATACTATTTCGATAAATTTTATCTAATTATTTTTTATTTTCTAACTCATTACAATCATACTTTAATTTTTTCACTATAATTGTATAAATAATTTTTATTTACTACAATATAAAAAATTAATGTAATTGCCATGAATATTTTTTTATCACCATCCAACATATATTGGAGTTTAAAAGATACAAGATCTATGATAAAAAAAATTTATGTTTATTATTTGTTCTTTGCGTCATTTTTTAATCAACCATTGAGTATATATGTTGATATTTGAAAAATTTTCTTAGATCTCTAAGATATTTTTCATCTTATCATACCCTTAATTATATATTTGTTTTTTTTGTGTGATTCCTTCCAATAGTCTCCAAATTGTTTATAAGACACACATTGTTAATTTTTTAATATTTTTATTTTTTGTTTATTTTTATCATATAGAATACTGTTTCGTTAAATTTTATCTAATTATTTTTTATTTTCTAACTCATTACAATCATACTTTAATTTTTTTCACCATAATTGTGTAAATAATTTTTATTTACTACAATTACAAATTTAATGTGATTGACATGAATATTTTTTTACCACCATCCAACATATATTGTGGTTCAAAAGATACAAGACCTATGTTATTTTAATATTATGTTTATTATTTGTTCTTTGCATCATTTTGATCAACTGATGTATTATAACTTTTATTAGTGTATAAAAAATAGATTCATTATAATTTAAAAAATTGAAGTAAACAAACATTTAAAATATATTTTAATTTAAATATTTTTTTCTTTTATATTTTTTTAAAAATATTTTTTTCCTTTTATATCTTTTCATTGGATCCACGTGCAAGGGCACCAAATCACTTCTTTTAAAAGGGTAAGCAACACCCTAAAATAAAATGGGATTATTATTACTATTCTAGCTTCTTCTTCTCCATGTTTCTGGCAACTTGATGCTACTAGAAAAAGTGCCCAAGTTGTAGTTAAGGGCAACAAAGGAGCCAAACTAGGTGAAATCACAACAGCAAGAGGATTTGAAGGCAAACACTAGAGTAGTGGAGATCTTCATGTCACACCGAAATGCGTGGAAGGCAGAGGAGAAGCGTCTGGGGGCGTGTAACAAAGCTGAAGGATTGTGTGATGTGTCCCATGAATGAGGTAAACAAGCGAAGAATGGATTCACCTGAACTGGACCAAAAATCAATTCGCTTGAACCGTACTGCAAATCGGTTCAATAGACCGAACCGAAAATCGGTTCCCTTGAACCAGACCGCAAATTGGTTTGATAGACCGGACTGAAAAGCGATTTGATTGAACTGTGCCAGAAAAAAATTCAATTAAACTGGACCAAACACGGGTTCGCTTGAATTGGACTGAAAGTTGACTTGATTGAATTGGACCGAAAACCGATTCAACAAAACCACAACAAAAATCGGTTCACTGGAACCAGACTGGAAACTAGTTCGCTTAAATCGAATAGAAAACTGGTTTGACCAAATCAGAATGACAACCGATTGCATTGAACCAGACCAAAAATTGGTTTGACTAAACTAGACCGAAAATCAATTTGATTGAATTGGACTAAAAATCGATTCGACTGAACTGGACCACAAACCGGTTCGCCTGAACTGGACAGGAAACAAGTTCACCTGAACCGAACAAAAAATCGGTTTGACAAAACCAAATAGAAAATCAATTCAACTGAACCGGACAGAAAATTGGTTCGACAAAACTGGACAGAAAATCAATTCGACTAAAAACCAGTTCGCACATGAACCGGACCAAAAACCGATTCCCTTAAGTCGAACCGAAAATCGATTCTCCTAAAGTGGACCGAAAACCGATTCGCCTAAATCGGATCGAAAACCTATTTGCCTAAACCGAATCAAAAACTGGTTCGCCTAAACCAAACCAAAAATCGATTCAACTAGATTGAACCGAAAACCGGTTCAATTAAAATGAATCCTAAATCAACTCGATTGATTCAAATCGTATAGCAATTTGCATGAACCAGACTGAAAACAAGTTCGACTTGACCAATTTGAAAACAGGTTCGAATAAACCAGATTGAAAATAGATTCAATTGAACCGAACTGAAAACCCGTTTCCCTGAAGCGGAACGAAAAATCACCTTAATCAGATCAAAAACCAGTTCAATTGAACCGGATCGACAACCAATTCAATTGAAGTGGACCGAAAACCGGTTCAATTGAAGTGGGCCGAAAACCGGTTCGGTTGACTCGGAACAGAAACCTGTTCAATTAAAGCAGACTGGAAACCTGTCCAAAAGAATGAGGTGGACAAGCGGAAAATCAATTCTGACAATAAAAGATAGAGGAGAATTGGTTATGTTAAAAAATAAAGAGAGAAGAATCAATTCTCAAAGAGAGAGAGGAGAATCGATTCGGGGTCAAAATAAGAGAAAAGGTAAAAGACAGAGTGAAAAATGGAGGGCCAATGTGTAGTTTACTACAAGATGAGCTGACTTTCTCCTCTCTTCTCCTCACTCCAATGAAGGCACTCCTTTTCAATCCTATAAATTCGCTCTCTCATTTCTGTTTAAATTAGTTGACCCAAACAAAGGCTTAGTGTCATAATAACAATGATTAGAAAGAGATATAATGGAATATCCTCATAAACTTTTGCTATACTATTTTAGTTGAACATATAATTTTCAGCTCAAAATCATAGATAGATAAATTAGATGGCATTTCAATCAACACAACAGCATTACACTCTAAAAATCAAACAGAAAGCAGAATGCTATTTAATATTGAATTTATCTAAGCTCCTAAAACAAGGGCCGAGATGGCCATTGATTTTTCTCAAATGCACCTACATAGATTTGCTCCATTGCCTCCTCTCCTCAAACATGCTTCTTCGGCTTACACTCCTTCCTCAAACCAAGCCTTCATCTCTTTCAGCTGCATGAATTCTTGTATGATCATAAACCTTGGACTCTTATCTACCAGATGCAAAGAGATAATGGTCATTCACTTTTTTCACTATTGCTTCACTTCCTTATCATTAATCATCTGAACTGTATTCACTAGATTCAGGTAATAAGGGAACAGCAGCACAGCAGAATGACTCCTTGTCCTTAAGAAATAGACAACTACCATCCGAATTCCATTTCAGGTCAGTTATGGTAAATTGTGCTAGAGGAACATGAACACAATATGCACCAGATGGAGTCCACATGTATAAGTGAGTACTTCCGGTGCAAAGAACGAGGCGTGTGCATGTCGGGTCCCAAGCTGCTGCCCTAATAGGGTCTTTCTGGACTAAGATTGCAGCAAGCTCCAGGTGTCGAATATCCCATATCCAAAGTATTGTAGGCATACTATCATTGCGAGTGCATATGTATTGGCTATCATTGCTCCATGACAAAATGCCTACAACAATGATTCAGTCTCTTCAGTAAAGTAATATTGAAAAGGAAACTGATGTGATACATACTGCAGAAACCAAAGCATCATCAATGAGGAATATGAATAATGCAAAGATAGCAATAATCATGAAAGGTTGCATTTCCATATACAGTCACTTAATTAGATTACAGCCTGATCTCAACTAGTTCCGAAAATATCAGAAAATCACATCCACATCATGAAGTTTCACTACTTCCTGTTTATTACACAAATAATGGAATGAAGAACCATAGCGTTTCTTCTATGGAATATTGAATTATTAAAAAAGAAATCTCATAACTTATGGCGCATCTGAAAATTAGAGAAGCGTAGCTTACCAATTCCTTGTTTAGGGTTAGGTTTCTCAGCAGGAGGCTTTTGGAATGGTAGATTGATAGGAACTTCCATGACCTCATACCTAACTCTAAAGGGTTCTTCAGGAGAATCTGCTTTGAGTAAGAAAAATAAAAAAGTAACAATACAAAAGAATGTGAGTGTCATGAACCAACAAGCCTAAAAGCCCAAGCTGTTACGTAAATGTAGATAAATGGTTTCAATACTTTAATTCTCTGGTCTCTTGAATTAACTTATCAGACACAACCCCTTTTATGTTCATGAAGATATGTTATGTTATTGCTCAAGAAATCTTTATTGAAAATTTTAAACTAAACAAATCTAAAGGGCCATAATGCAAAGTGATTGTGCTTACCATCATTTCCTTGGGAAAAATCATCACTCAAACAAAGTTCAGACATGTCAAGTTGCAGGGGCTCATCTACTTCCTGCAATTTGAGGGACAAGGTAAATAATTTTTTCAAACTGTGATATCATCAACATGGGGAAGTGTCTTAAAGGAGTACTTTGAAAACAGCAGCATAACAAGGGCCACGAACTGTATACGGGTGCATTAGCTCTGCAAATGTCTTCCATGTTAGGTGATTCAGAACCCGCAACATTTGATCATAACTGCCTACTGCCAGAAACTGACCACAAGGAGACCAGGACACACTTTTAACTCCCAATCCACTTTCATATGCCTGATACTTGAATAGGCACCTTCCGTCTGGAGAATATATTAGAACCTATATCAAAGAAAGTTGTAAACTACAGCATACATTTCTAACAATAATTTATAGCATAACCAGAAGGTTATACAAAAGCAACAGAGTATAATTCACACTAAAATGTGATAGATTGTGTATATTGCAGTATGTGACATGCATGAAACTTTGATAATCAAATGCATGTACTTTAATGATGATAATAATGGAAATCTTTAATTGAACAAATTACTCTAGCATCCGCTGTGCAATGGAAACTAATAACCAGCTTGAGTTTGGAAACTAGAGTTTGAACGTCAATATTACTCTAGCCAATGGACCACAGACACTCATGATGATCACTTCACCTTTAGGGACAAAAACAAAATATCAAATTATTGAGGAATAATCAAGCAATTTTTTTAAAGGGGCTAAAATTAAAAATCACTATTTTCACCTTGATGAAAAATATATTTAAGCCTATGTTAAATCATAATATTTCACATGTTGAGAGGGATAGAAAAGAAAAATAGAACACATGATGGTTACCTTGTACTCAAGTGACGAATCCCATATCACTATAGCACTGTCATCAGGAGACCATTCAATATCAGCCAAGTCTAGAGTGTCAACAGCAAAATTGCCCATTATTTCCCATGTGTGACAAGATAACAGATTTATATAGTCCTTGCAATCACGCCTTGTACATATTGCTGCAAATTTTCCATCTCGTGTGAAAGAAACTCCTTTGGAAGCATGCTTTGGCCACTGTAGATGCACACAAGCTGTATTTAACAATGACCAAACAGTCAAACGCAACTGGAAATCTGAAGTGGTTAGTATGTGGCGGCTATCTGGACTCCACCTCGCATATGCAATACCAGCAGGTCCTTCATCTATCTTGCATGTCCATTCTGGTTGGGTTAGTGACCAAGCCTGTATCATCGGCTTTTTGTATAGACCACAAAGAATATATTCTGAATCAAGGGCCCATTCAATATAGCTAATCTTGTCCAAGCATGAAAACAACTGCACAACCTACATACGCCGAAAAAAATGATTGTAAACATCATTCATAAACAATCTGCATATATTTCTTTTTTCAAGAATAAGCTTGTACTTTAATGCATTAAGTAGTTCTAAGAATGATGGTTTAAGTCTAGTTCAATCTTACAGACCTATTGCACCTACATAATGTGGAATCTCTAACACAAACCCCAGCCTGAACAAGATATTTGTGAGTGGTCGATAGTGAGTGACACAATAGGCTTAATAAACTTCATTAGGATAAACTCCAAACCATCTTAGAAAATAAATTAACATCTAATTCAATCTTACAAAAACAACTCATATGGTGAGGTTTGTACTCACTTTAATACTCCATTTTAACTATATCTCTAGACAATATGAGATGTGTACCATTAATCAAGTCAAGAAACAAGAACATTTGCACTCACATCACAATTATAATTTGGAATAGAAAGAGCATATGGTAAGCACTGGTGAAGTACAGTTAGACATACAACAATCAAGGTGAATAATTTGATTACCAGCAGACTGATTTATGGTTTTGGAAGACTGAAGATTTTATTCCACATAATGGCATACTACTATATATATTCTCAAATGACATTCCAAGTTAAACTACAACTTAATTCAAACCCACGGTTCATTCATTCCATCTTGGAATTTGGATCCAAAGAGCAGGAGCCATCACAGTGCAGTGTTAAAAACCTCTGGAATTTAAAGTCTCCCTACCTCCATACTATCATTTTACGGTCAAATTTAATGTTTCTCTACCTAAGCCTGAATTGTTCAAGGCACCATTAAACTGCCTCACGTGCCTGTAAAATTATGATAACAGTACTGAAAATCTAAAACATCAATTTTCACGATAGCTAGTGTCTACTTGAGTTTCAAGTAAGAACTCCAACTTCATTATACAGAAAATCACCTCGCTCCACAGGATATCACCCCCTTTTATTTTCCTACAAATCTAAGTACCGCAGAAAGAACCGTCAAGCTTTGCCTCTAAAAGAAACCCATTACCAAAACTTCCTTACTCTTCAGAACATGCAAAGCTATAAATAAAAATACGTTTTTTTTGCTACTCGTGCATGAAAGAGAATAACCAAGAAACAATAAAAACAAAACAAAACAAAACCCCCAGATCCCGTTCCTTCCCACGAGTTCCAAGTTCCCAAAAGTTGAAATTCATAAACTGGGTCTCCGATAAGTGTCCCAAAAAACCTAAGTTCCAGAAATTCAAAACTCCAAAGACTGCAGCAACAGAACAAAGATTGAAAATTGAAGCAGTGTGGTTAAAAGGGTAACAAAAAAAACAAAACCTTGAAGGAAATGGTCTCCCGAATGACGAGGCGGTAATCAACGGCGACGGCGATAAAGCGAGCATTGGGAGAGAAACAACAGGGACCCGTTTGCTTGTAAGATTCAGTGAACTCCATGGATCGATTGCCACCAAATGGGAAATGAGGTGTTGATTTTGCTTCAAGTTTCAAGTTGGCACAGAGAAGAAGAAAACGAAGAAAGAGGAGGAAGGTGCATAATAAGTTATATTGCGGTGAGGGGTGAGTGGAGTGAAACCATCAAATGGTGAGTGACAGAACAGAAGAACATCGTAAGTAGATCTGGGAAAGGGAGAGAAACTGTCTTGTTGTCTTGTACCATTCGTTTGAAAGTGAGACAGACAAGATTTTAAATCCTTTTATGCAACCAATGTACCGTTAAATCATAAATCCATTTGGTGTGATGCTTTTTGTTCTTTTCCCTTCCGCTCGTGTTTGAACGGATAATTCTATTCAGTCAGTCAGGCAAGCTTATTTAAAAGGGTAAATGATAAAAGTATACTGCATTTTATTTACTTTACATTTACTTAACACTAACCAAAATTATATTTTTTCAAATAAAAAATAATTTAAGAAGAATTAAATAAAAATAAAATTATTAGTTTTGATTAGATGTTGGATAGGTATAGGAAAAGTAAAAGGTGTACGTACATATACAATATTCTTATTTCAAAATAGCCTAAATCTCAAAATAGCCTAAATCATAACTTTAGTGTTTTTGGTTAAAATATTTTATTGGTCCTCGTTTTTATAACAAAATCTCAATTTAGTTATCTTATTTTTAGTAGTCCCGTGACAAACCAAATAATTAGAATAAATAAAAAAATAGAGTATATATATATATATGCTTACTTAATTGTGAATATTTTAATAATTTAAACGGAACAAAAATATGACGAAGACGGGTAATGGCGGGGATATGTACATCCCTATAGCCAATTAAAAAAGTCAGAAATTCTTCATATCCATATCCAATCAATGCAAAAATTTTCATCAAAATGGGGACAATACCCACGAGAACGAGTTTATTTGCTATATCTAAATATAATATTAGTGAAAGAAATTTTCAATATAATAATGAGCTTTAAAAAAAACATTATTTAATTATAAAATATTGAAAACACAGCATTTAATACAATAACAACATTGTATTAAAGGAGTGTAAATCTTTAAAACATGACATTGTACCAGTTGATAATTGAGTTAGTAATGCAAATCTACTAAATTGATGTTATACACATGACATTGTTTTATTTAAGGATGAAAATAACTTTGACTAAATAGAAGTAAATTAAAGTTGTTTGGTTAAAGAGAGTGAATGGAAAAATAATTTAGAAGTAACATATCACATTATATTTTATTTTTCTTCTATCAAATACTTTTCCTTTTTTAAATATTTATTTTTTAATAATGTTGTAAAGTAATCAATTCATATAAATATTTGTTTTTTGTTGTAAAAATATTATTCCCATTAGTAATTTTTTTTTTCAAAAAAATTCAATCATGTTCACATACATTAGTTATAGATTGTGTATTCCGATTTGATATGGTGATATGCATTTTTTGTTATTTAAGAAAAATGACAGTTTATATATACATTATAATGAAATAAAAAACACATTTTCAACCGTTCTTCTAAAATGTTATTCCCATTATGCTGATTGAACATGTTTTGTTTTGCATTGTTTAATTCGTTCCACAAAAATAACTTCTCACGTGAAAGTTATAATTTTTCACATGAATCGAAAAATGTTAAAATTGGTCAAAAAGAATATGGAAATAGTTTTTAAATGTAAAATAAATAAACTTGTTTCTCGACTACTCTTGTATCTTAAAAAAATTGCATCAAGAGTTAATACTTTATTTGGGGTGAAACTAAATTAAACTATTCATCAAGGGGTTTAAGTTAGTTTGTTGAAAAATGTTAACAAGCCTGTAATGTAATAGAAGGCGCTATAATTGAAAGACAAAAATCCAAAACCCAAAATCTTATTATTTATTATTTACAAAGGAATTAAAAGCAGAGAGACGAGGAGTGATTAAGTTTTAACTACCAGGAAAGACAGATCAAGCTATACACCTATCCCCTAAGTAAAGTAATGATGAAGCTACAAATTGACAAAGATTGAATCTACACTACTGTTATCACTTCATAAAACTGCAACTGCCACTGCCATAAGGTATTATATACTCATTAGTTGTAGATTTTTACAGGCTTCTCAAGTGCGTGACGGTTCTGGAAATTTGAGAAATGATTGTTGTACACAGCTCGAACCTGCACATAGATATAAATGTAAAATAAAATACTCATGTCTGTATTAAAGATTAAAATTATCTTATATTGTTTATTTTACAAGATGTCTAATTCTTTCTTTAAGTATTCTTCAGAAAAAACACCTGAAGATACCCCGCTATAATAACAATTTTGCAATGGCAACTAGCTTAATCCTGTTAAAAGTTCCGATGATTGGCATATGTGTCAAGTCACAGGATAGGTTTAACATTTCATGTTCAAAATGAACGATATATTACACACTTTCACTCACTCACCTTGCTTCTTATGTAACATTCTTATTAATATTCTCAACAAACAAATCTCATTGGGATAGACTCAAATTCATGACTTTGATATCATATTAAGAAATTGACTTTAAGTTTAATTCAATTTTACAAAACCGACTTGTAGAGTGATGTTTGCATCCACTTATACAGAATGAAATCACCTTATTCCTAGCCAATGTGGAACTTCCAACAAAAATAATTAAACCATGGAACATGTGATTTAATTTGATCCTTAGTTTCAACACAAAAATACATTGCGGATTCAAGCCTTGCCCCATCTTACATTGCATATACCTTGTGGGTACATCTATATTGGTGAAACAGTATGATTCTAAACTTCCTCTCAACTTAATTTGAGAATTAGCTCCTCTAACCCCCTCAACTAGCACTAATTCAGAGACAAAAGATGAGCATTTAGGTATGTCTCTCCAATTTGCCCACCAAGTATGTCCAATACTAATGTGTAAAAGGTATAGAGTCATGTTAGAGTTTAAGGGTGAGACTGGAAAAGTAATTTTAGAACATATAGCTTGCCTTCTTCCGTGCACTTTTCTCTGTCAGATCTTCTAGATTGCTCTCACAGACTGTTGTTCTCAGAGAAGTCTAGTTCTATGTTGTATATTTTCTTAGAGGATAGAGGTAACAGAATATACTCAAGTAACCATGCATGCAAGTAGTATCTTTTCTTTTTCTATATAAATTGTATATATTTTATTGTTTTAACTACCCTAAATTTTGAATGACTGCATGCTACCCTAAATTTTGAATGACTGCATGCTAGATCTACATTTTAGTTTCCTTTTAAGACGTAATGCATATACCATGTACACATCTACATCGGGCAATATCCCAAAAGAAAGAAAGAAGCCAGTCCCCAACATATACCTGGTTAACCGCGTAAGACCTTTTTGGAGCACTGTCAGTATGTTCCAGTCCAAGATATTGCTCCGAAGAACCAAAAATCTCCCTTCTCTAAACAAACAAACAATTCAAATTTGTATTAACTTAATCATGTAGAAATCAAACAATATGCCTAAACAAATTCGATTCACAGCCTCAAACTCGTACATTCACAACCAAAATGAAATATCACACAAGAAAGAGAATGTTTGACAGACCTGAAACCGAGCAGAAACAATATCAGAATCTTGTAGGAATTCAGGACGATCATGTAACACAAATGCAAACTTCCACTGCAAAGACAAACAAGATGGGAAAAAAGCACATCAATTATGAAATAAAACTTTGTTAACACCGCACATGCACAGAAGTAATTAAGCAGGACGGTAGTTTACCTACAAGCAGAAAAAACAAATCGAACTTTATACATATCCGTTAATGTCTCAAAAAAGTTGACCAAGCTTTAAAATGCCAAAATTGTAGAGCAAATAATACATTCATACATACGCTTGAAAACTCCGCATCTGGAACTTGAAGCTTTTTCTGTATCCGCAATTTGACATCAGCTAATGTCTCACCCTCACGGATAACAAATAGAAAAGGATCTCCAAAATTCTGAATTTTCTGCAAATTCCACAAGTTTCAACCCACCCAAACAGAAATGAGAAAAAAGTGTTTGCAAAAAAAAAAATGTATCAAAGCAGAAATATGATTTAATTACAGGAAAAAATTATATTCGGACTGAAAAAGCACTAAGAAATTATAACAAATTATAACAATTTGATCTTACCAAATACTTATGAGAAGTGTCTCCAAAGAAATGATAAACATGAATCAACAGATCAAGATGGCCAAGATTTCTCTCTTCTTCAGGAATCTTCAATATTATAAAAGAATATTATATTCGTAACAAGAAACCAAAATGAAGAGGAATCATGCACTAAAAAATTAACAGCACGCCACAATAACAAAAAGACATAATTACAAATTCACACCTGGATAATTGTGCAGTGTGGCTGATAGTGGCACGACTACTATACTTAAATATTATGGACACAATTGCAAATAACGTATGCTACAATTTAAACGTCTGAACACCTAATTGAAGATAGATGTAGAAATAGAAGCAGCCGGACACAGGAATCAAGTGAGAACATAGTAAAGAAGTCACAGCTAAAGAAAAAGAGACAACAGGGCACACCTATCAAAGTACTCAACTATGACACAGCTGCGAGAAACAAATTAGATTTTCCAAAAACAGGTGGAGTTGGCAGACTATTATTGGATGATAGTTAAAGAGTTTGGGCTAAAAAAATGATGGGCTGCAAGAAGTGGGGTTTTTTTTGTGAAGCCCATACCACAGGTGCAATTGTCTAATACAATTCATATACAAGGATGGTTTTCAAACTCTGAAAGCCTTTGGAAACAGAAAACAAGCGAGAAGCCAATAGAAATCAACCCTAAGAGAATTGGTGGGAAGCCGCAGAACATAACAAGAAGTGGACTTTAAGTCTAACTCAACCCCACAAAACCGGCTTGTAAGGTGAGGTTTGCAACCTCTTATATACTCCAAATTGGTCTTATCTCTAAGTCGAAGCAAGACTTCCAACACAGTCCCTCACACCGAGATATAGACATCTCAAAAGTGGAACTAGACATTATCTCTTAGTCAAATTAAAAGCTTGAGAGAATAACTCTACTACTTATCACTAGTCCATTTGTGACTAAACCAACCATGAGGATGCAATCTAGTACCCCCTAAAAAGGTTGCAACTTAGACCACCAATTTAAAGCAGCTTTCAAACATATCTCAATATATAATCTGTGTGAGACTTATTTTGGGTTTTCGGGATTTGAAGTTCTAATTAGTTCCACAATTAAGTTTGAGGAATAGAGACCATGCGGACAAAGGATATGTGCCCATGCTTCTATTTTTATTTTTTCTTTAATTTATTTTGAGCTTTAACAACTGCCATAAATTGTTGTTCAAGATTAAATTACAAAACTAAATTACAGGGGTAAAAAACCACCACAAATTGCAAATTCAAAACAACCATATATCATGTCTCTAACAATGTCTACAAAGAGGGACTAAAAGACAAAAATTCTGAACTGCAGGGACTAGATATTTTAATTTGAGGGACAAAATTACCCAAGTTTGAAAGACTAAAATCGTATTTAAGCTTAAATTTATTATTTCAATATTAAAGAGATATGGCCAAGAGGCTTTTTCATGGACAAATCCAAAAGGCCGTAGATATTCAAGGAAAAGGACCATGATTTACTCAAACATGACAATCATGCGACATCCCAATCTTTTTGCTTAGAAATACATGTCACATGTCTATTGTCTACACATTTTTCAATATCAACACATTCTCTTCAAACAAGTGAAGGATGACAAGAACTAAAACAATGTCTATTGCACCCAAAATAGTATCTCCCTGATCAAGATGTTGTATTTGAATACTAATTATAAAAATAAATATAACAAAGGTAACAAATCTTTACCTCCTCTGCTCTTAAATTCCAATATTCATCACTAATATTCTCAATTGTTTCACTCGGTGAGAAAATCTGCAAAAGGTTTATTAGTTTTACAGGTATCCAGTTTGAAACTTCTTCATAAATTAAGCAGCACTTAACAAATGTCATAATAAAAAAAATTATTAGTTTTTACACCCAAAAAACAAAACAACTTCTATGCCAATGAATTTCCCTTATCCTGCATATAAATTGCTTGGAAATGGATATTTCAGTCAAACATCATTCTCATTAATATTGAGAAATATCAGTAATGTGAAATCTTAACTTCAAAACAAAATGAGTAACAATTTAGCTAGCGACCAAGAAATTTACGAGACAAGCCAGTAATTAATAGGACAGTAGAATTATACAAATTTTGATCACAGCTGTCTACAATAAGGCTACATTGCATTAGTGCAAATGAGTGATACAGATCAATTGATTTTCCCCTCATCACATTGAACGCCAATAAATTTAGTCAACTCAAGGAAATCACGCTTGTAAGACTAGCATTTGAACAAAGAAAACAAAAATGTATGATTCAGCACCTTGTATATCTTGTGATAGAAAACTTCAAGCAATCTTAGTTGTGCATCAGGATGAGATAAATCCACCTATTTGACAACATAATATTAATTCCATTACATTTCATATAGCATAAAATACAAGAGGTCGACAATACTTCAAAGGAATGCAACGGGGAAAATGCAAATCAGTGTTTCTTCAAATAGAAAAGAGGATAGTTAAATCCAGTCAATAACAACAATATGAACTAATCTAAAGGACAATAACAGCATTTTATTAGATAAAGGAAACACCCTTCTCGCACTATCAAACAGTCTCTCCATCACAAGCACAACAAGGCTTTTTAAATTTGAGTTGCATGAGAGAAATTTGGCTATCTGAGTCAAGTATACAAGGGGTATCAAAGATATTGTCTAACTTAGGAATTCAGTAAATTATTTTTTAACTTGGATTCCGAGAATTTGAATGTTCTTATTTTCCATCAGGAACCATACCTATTATACATCAAGGAATCCTAAAAATCTGGTGTGTAGTTGATGAAACCGGTTCATTGTCTGAAGAAAAATATCAATTGCTTTGCCAATGTGTTAGCATCCCACAGAATCCCCAGGTATTCAACAGACCAGAATTGTCCTCAATATCAAGAGTCAATTTTTTTTCTCAAACGATAAGTTCATTTCTCTGTCAACCAGAATTATATTAGATAAACTGAATATTGTGTTGTGGGTTGACCATCTTGCATGAAACCCAAACCTCCACGGTTGTTGGGTGTTCCTTCCATCTTTATTCCACCACTGCACCATCCACAAGGATGACTTCCTCTCAGTCTTCAAACCAATTTTGTAAGGTTGAGTTAGATTAATACCACTTTACAAGAAGGTATTAGAGTCTATAATAGATCCATTAAAAGGGTCACTTACCATGTTATCCATGTATCAAGCCAATTGGACGTGAGGGGTGTATTGGGAAGTCACACATCACTAGAGATAGTACCAAAATACAACATATAAGTGGGAACAATCTTACATGATAGTTTTGTAGGGTTGATTAGGCTAAACCTACTTTGCAAGACTACCCAAATGAAAATGTGTTAGCTCCTCTGCCCTGCAACCCAAAAGATTGTCTCCCCCTTGAAATAAAGCTCGTTTCAAACATTGAACAATCCATTGCATTCAGTACATCTCCGTCTCAACCTTTTCTCCTAACACTAGACCATCCCACTTTTTATTCTTGACCCAAAATGTCAACTTGTTGTTCCCTTAAGTATCCAACTAGTTACCAAGACTTTTGTCGCCTACAATGGAGATGTTTACAAGTATGAAAACCAAGAATTCAAATCGACCCAACCAATTTAAATACTTTACAGTTGGGTAATTTGAGCATTTAGATCAAACTCAACATAAGTCAATCTAACTCAATGCTCACTCATTAGGTTGGATACTGTTGTATTAAGAATTTAGTCATGGTAAAATAAAGCAGCTTACAAGATAATGTATCAACTTCAATTATATTGTTTACCTTTGACTTAATATCATTCAGTAAAACTTCCACTGTACTCTGTTTTGGTAATCTAACAGTAGAAATGACCACCTGAGAAATTATAACTCTCGTTAGATGTATAAAACTTAATATAACACAGTATATTGAAAAAGGAGAATAAAACCCCTAAGAATACTCACTTCATCCTTCGTAGCAAGATGGAAAGCAATTTTAAGAGTTTTTATGCATTGCAATTCTGGCAGAGGGATATCCAATATTTCATAGTACAGTATATCAGAAATCTACAAAAAAAAGAAGATAATTCATGATACCAGGAGCACAAGTAAAACAGAGCCATTTGGAAGTCTTGCAAATTGCAAGGATTTGAAATTATTTTTATCTAGAAAGATTTGGACTTGCAATAATACCTGATTGAGGTGAATCAGCATGTCAGACAAATTTTCAACTCCTTGGTACTTTATAGGCTGTGCTTTAGGTTGTTGGGAGTAGCAGTTGTGAGACGTAAGTCTGATTTTAGAAGAATCACTCAAACCAAGATGTTGAGCAACCTTCATAACAACATCATCGTATGTGTGAAGCTTTGACCTAGATGATCACAGAATGTATACGGATCATCAAATATAATTTAATTGCAAGAAAGGTCCACCCACATATCTTGATCAATGAAAAAATGTCACAATCAAATCAAGGTAGCATGGTAATTCGTGCACACAATTTTTTTAACTAGCACGTGAAACTTAAAATATTAAGATACAAAATTAGTAGTATGTACAAATGAAACTTACAACTCAAGACTGAATTCGTCCTCTTTCGGTTTCCCCAAAAATCGGAAGCGAACAACCTGAAAATCAATGAATGCGATATATTGGAAAGGAATTGAAACAATACCCCACAGAAAACTAGTCTCCAAAACCCAAAATTAGTTTTGCAATATTATTGCCATTTTCTTAATATTTTTTTTAAGAAATCATATACGCAAGTAACTTTCAAATTCACTTAAAATATGCAGCAGAAATAATCTAACCATCTGCAACGAAAGATCACCCAGTCATTATCAAGATTACATAGAACAACAAAGTCAACCAATCTGTTCTGAACAATTATCAAAGATCCCCAAAATAAGCCAATATATGATAGAGTACAATTCAAATACCACCATGTGGCAAAATCCTATAAAGAAATCAGTAACCAGAGTAAAGAAAGTATTGAATTATGAGTAACGCAAGTTTTCAAAATTATACTTGCTAACATCAGTGGTGGATTTATCGCCAGCCGCCATAACATTGTGCTAGCAATGCAGGATTTCCATGGCTGCCCATCGTGACTTCTTTGTACATTGCAGAAATGATGCGTACAGTCATGGGGAAAATCATGCCCCAGTCCCACATTGCAGGCCCACACCTATTTAGAAAGGAAGAAGTATTGGTTCATAGCAATCTGACCTAGACCTGAGGCAAAATCCTATTTTTGAAACTAGTGTGGGACCTTTAACCTGACCCACACAATAGATTCAAAAACAAAAACAAGTTGGGGAAATTTCTTCTGAGACCTCCATAGTTTTTTCTCCCGCCCTCATACTACAAAAAATCATTACTATACACTTGTAATGATATATCTGGACTATACTTCAGATTATGTAAACCCGAACATTCAGATTACGTAACTCGGAATATTCAGATTACGTTCTGGATTAAGAATATGGTTTCGAATATGGTAAACCGGAACCATATTCCAGGTTGTGTCAACCAAAATAGGATTACGTAATTCCGGATTACATGGATATATTTTGGATAAATATAGATTGCATAACCCAAAACTCATTACATATTCCAGAATATAGTTTTGAATTGATTATGAAGTGTTATGACAGGAACACATTGATCATTTGTTATATTATGATGGTGAGACAAGTTATGTCAATGTTAGGAAAAAAAACCCAAACCCAACCCAAAATTAAGAGAAGAAATAACTAAGCTAACCTTCGTGAACCAGTCATAGACCAAAAAGGCAAACCAGTTCAGCTACCTTAGCCAGCGCAGTCAACCACCAGTAACACTGCCACTGAATGCAACCTATTCCTCTGCCATATGCAACTTGTTCAGCTGCAGCCTACGGCCTTTTCCATAACCATCACCCACTGCCGGATTACCACTTATCCCCCTTCTCACAGCAAAATCCCCTGGCCCAAATTATAAGCTCCCCACTTTTTTTTTCTTCTTTCTCGTTTTTTATCCTTCTTTTCTTCTCCACACTCCTTCTCTATAAAACTGAAACCCCTCAACATCTATAAGAAAGGCTGTTCAACTACGTTGGATTTGCTCTGAATTTATTGTTATTTAAATTTCTAAACTTGCTATTATTATTAATTGTATCATTGTTTTCCTTATTTTTGCAATGTAATTATAGTTCTGCATTTTCTATTCATCTGTAAGTATATATTGTATTTTTTTTTTGTTTGCTATGCATCCCTCATAACCTGTAATGACTTCAATATATTTCGGAAAAGGATTAAATACAAGTCAAACTCAAAAAAAAAAAAACAGAGAAGTAAAGGGGAAGAGAACCTGAAATTTTAATTCTTATGTATATATGTATCACAATTTATAGCTATTTATAGTACAACTACAAACAGTTAGCTAGCAGCTCACTAACAATTAATATGCCACACTATTGAAATATCTACATAGAATCAAGCTTCAACCATGAGTTAAATTTAACTTATGCAACATAAGCTAAAATCAACAATTTTAAAGAAGTTTAATGAGACAACTTTTATAAAATTTTAAAGATTTATTTATGGGAAAAGTTCAATCATTCTACCTTCTAATTTTCTTTTACAACATGTATTTGTTGAAAAGTTTATCCAAACAGTGTAATTGCATTCAGCCACATTCTAGTTTTCAAGAAAAAAGAAAAAGTTTCCTATTTTAGTTTCAAATTACTGGCAAATTTGCCCGTTTAAACAAAGTTACTAAAATAGTAATGGTACATATGCTTTGGCTAATACAAAATAATAATAATAATAGTAGATGAGCTTGATTCCTGCATAGCATTTCACTAATTAAAAACATCATTCAAGATTTTTTTAAGGGCTACAAACCTAAGAGAAAAAATCCAATTATTTCTGGTAACAGGTTTTCGGCCCAAATGGAACTAATAATTACAAACAGCACAGAGCTTTGTACAAGATATGCAATGATGGAAGAGGAAGGGAAAAGAGGAAGATGGCAGCCATGTATATTTTTCCTTGCTTCTTCTATATGTTTTACCTCCTTGAATGTCGCTTAGTTTTACAAAATTGGCTTAAAACATGAAATAAACTTCTGTCATCAAGGCAAGGATGCAGCCTGACTACAATACTTTTATTTTCAGAATCATGTTCAGTATTGCTGTAAATGCTGTCAGATGGCATTGTTTGGCATTTAATTGTAACAGGTAGCTATTGGTTAACTCACTGCCAGACTGGCAGTACTGAGTTATATACTATTGTACCCTAACCAAGATGGAAATCGAAAAAAAAAACTGAGTCCCGGAAAGTCTTCATCCATTCTCCATTCAATTTTAAGATTTTCTATTCGATTCTAAAATCAGAAGAAATGTATGCACACTCAGTTTTATCAGTATGAGTATTCATTACCATCCTTTGTGCTTTCAAATGCCCGGCCAATGTTTCAATGTTGTGTTTATTACTTTTTAGATCAGCAGATTCAATCAAAACTTGACCAAGAGGTGAATTTTCAAGTGCAAACTTGAAAAATTGATGAAGGTCACAGCATTATACTTATCAAGCATAATTTTTGCAGTATCAACACTTAGAAGACAAAGTATTTAAAATTAAGAATTCAAATTTTCAGAATTTATAAAAAAGTTTTAATTTTTATTTTAAAATTTCAAACCTGACGGTTGTGCACATATTCCAAGAACGAATAAACGTTGTTGGGACAGTGAAGCTGCTCACCACTTCCAGCTTTGGGGAATTTCTGGTAGCAAATAATATCACCATCCTCAAGCTGCCAAAAACAGAAAGAAGCAGAAGTTGCAAAAAAGTAGGTTCCCCAATAGAATACAATTTAGGATGGAGATGATTGTTTGTAATAAACCGCCAAGGCATATACTGAAAATTCACTCGAATAAAAAATCTACAGTTAATCACATAATTTATACCTGATTGTCACGATAAGTCATATTCCTATCAACATGTTCACACATGACACGAGGTTCAAATTTAATTTCCTGGATGAGGACAAAAGAATGAAATCATACTTACTCTTCCTTTAGATTGCAATCACGAGAAATAATGATACATGAGATGCATATCAGCTAACCTCAAATAGTTCAATTTCTTCATCAACAGCAAATCCTGCCATTCGTTTTAGTGTAGACAATATATCCAATGGCTTCCCACTACCTTTGACATAAAGACTCCCAACATACCTGAGAAAACAAGAAAAGGCATTAGAGTAACTAAATGAAGCCTCACTCTAAAATGTAATGGCAAGAGCAAGTACCGCAGCTTTTCCTGAGAGGGATCATAAACTTTAAAGAATAGCAACAAATCTTCTTTTGTCTTCACAGGAGGAGGACAAAACCCAAAACCCTAATTCATTGTGCAGAAAATAAATAACAAATCCATGTCAATTAAAAGTCACTACCAGACCATCGAGAACTAAGGTGAAAACTAAAAGAAACAACAGTACCGGATTTATTCCAAATTCCAAAAATAATGTCAGCTCTGAATTATTTCCATTAATGGAAACTTCTGTCAACTCTCCAACCTATAAATGATCAGCAAAAAATCATATTCTCGAGATAGCAGTTCAAACAATGAAACTTCACTACTACTCTCCAATCACCTATTTTAGTTTTATTTTAGGTTAGCGTGTAACAAAAAAAGTAAGCAATCAATATTTGTCTAAAGCAGCAGTAGTATACACTTCTTAGTTCAAATATTGTTTTTTGCAAATTGATATTGTCAAAATTCAAAGGGAGGACCACTAATTTGTCAGACAGAGCAAATATGACACTGTAATTCAAAATCTGCCTCCACACAAATATAATTGGGAACATATGAAAATAAGGGAACATCCAGAAGATCCGTGGACTTGTAATAAGTACAGGCAGGAAACAGTATTATGATTAGACAGGGAAGCCTCTGAAGTTCCGGGAATATTTAGTAGGATCAAGAAATAAAAAAAAAAAATTAAAAATAAAAACACATGATTAAGGTTAAGGTATATGCAATATAGACACACATAAGTATACAATTTAGGGACACGGCGTTGGAATTTGGGTGAAGAACTCACCAACCGAGTTTCCTCACTAGATGTCAATGGTCTATTTAGCCGATATGTATAATTTTGCCGCCTTGCCCATAGCCAAAATCGTTGACATGGGACAGGTATACGAAACTCTCTAGCAACTTCTTCCTGAAAAAGACTTCATTGTCAGAAATATAAGAAGAAATTCAAGAATTAAGTTCTGTTTCAGAAAATAACAAATGAATAACAGATCAGCAAATATGAGAGTACACAGCCTGTAAAATAAATATAACTACTTGAGCAGAGTAATGAATTATTGCAAAACACCTCAGTTAAGCTTTTCACTCAGTCAACTTCAAATGGAAATCCTATTGGACCTCATTTTCCCACCTAACTCCAACCTTAATTCAATCATCTTTGCCAGGTGACACATAGTGGGTGGTTCGACTGGGTCCTTACTCGTACTTAACTTTAACTGATGGTGGCTGGGTGACAGGATTCAATTGGAGCTGATTAGGTTTTGATCTGGGCGGGTGCTTTTTGGGTGTTTTCACTGCAGCTGTGTTTCAGTGCTTTTGTTGTATTTGAGAGGTTGAATTGACTTTTTTTCTTGAAGATAATTCAGAATTTTAATAAAGACACAACAACGAAAGTAAACGGACAAAGATTAGGTATTTTTTTAGGGTATAAAAACTCAAATAGAAAAAAGCAGATGATGAAGGCAAAAGGAAAGAATGCAAAGGGCCGCCAAATACCTCTACAAGACAATACATAACACAGAATAGCAATCACTTCATGGGAAAAACCCAAATGATTAGCCAAAAACTAAATCTTATGTGCAAGGAAACATTCGGGGGCACAGAAAACGCCATTTGTATTTGGTCAACCAACTGCCAGTGGTAAGGTAGCTGTCGCCAAAACTAAAAGATACCAATGATCTAAAAGAAACACATTCTCAAAAATTAATATACAATGGGCATAAGAGAAACCCTACCGCAAAGCTTACCAAGAAAAATGAAGAAAATGACATAAAGAAAAAAGAAATTTCATACTTCCATAGCCAAACACTAAGAAACTTGGATGAAGAAATGATTTTCCCCTTCAGTAACTTATGTCTTATAAATTTATTCATATAATGCATATAACTCAAAGATGAAACATTTTCCAATTGAAAATAATTTGAAAGGAAAAAAGAAACAGATGGAGCATCGAAGACCAAACATGAATATTTTTTGTGCAAACAAAATGACAAAATAATAGCTCATACCTTAACCGACATAAATGGCATTTGTTTTTTAATGCGAAAACTCCATACTTTATCATGATCAACTAGATCAAAGAATATATCCTTTCCAATCTGTGCACACATATCATCCTCACGTGCAATCTGGATCCAATAAATAGTATCATTGAACCAGTTCTTAGGACCCATGCATATCAGAGAAAGCATATAAAGATAGAACAAACTGAACTTAGATGGGAGGGAAAGCTACAGTTGTAACCTTTACGATGGTATACAAGTGAGCCTCTGCCTTTTCCTTCCTCTTCTTCTCTTTTTCTTCTTGTTCTTTCTTTAATCTAACCTAAAATGTAATTTTAAATTAAAAAAATTTTGCATCAGAGAAATATAAGAAAAGTAATATGACATCAATGAGTCAAACATCTTACTCTTAGGTGTTGGGCAATGTCCTTCTCATCCACGTTACAAATTATCTTATCCTTGTCACTGTCACGAATATAAACAAGCATATATGCATTTGAGTACTTTGTAAATTTGAAGGGAGAGTTGTTGAACCCAGGGTTGATATGAGGTAACTATAGAAAAGAAGAAAAATAACAAAAAAAAAATTGTGACGACAATGTTAAAAGAAAAATGACAAAATCAGTATCCAAGAATAGATGATAGTGATCAAGGATAGTATTAAGTAATACCTCTTCTTCACCACCATACTGTTCTTCTATTGCCCTCTTTGAATCTTCTCTTGTTACCCGTTCATCATCAAATTTAAACCTGAAACAAGCAAGTTATGTGCGCTTTTAAATAAGAAATCAGTTAAGAAATAATGAAGAAAGATGATAAGGGAATGACTACCATGCCTACAGGTAGGACAAAAAATATTGCAACACAAACATATATATATATATATATATATATATATATATATATATATATATATACCAACCATTTAGCTCAATGAAAACCAGCACAAAAATGTTAAGCATGACAATATAAGGACGTAAACTCTCATGCTAGCTATAACTAGTGTGATAGGAACTTTTTATCGAACATGATAAAAAGCAATACTAATATACAATGGACTAGGGAAAACTAAAAAAGGTTAGCAATTCTTAAGGACCCAACAAATCATCTTCAGGATCAGCCGTTAATAGCTCTAAAACACACAAAGCAACAAGGAAAAAAGCCTCCTTCTGTTCCCACACAAATCCTGAAATACTGAATTGGGGAAGCTAATGAAAAGGTAACACTTTTGTGTTTATTAGTTAAAACATAAAATATAAAAGTATATTTTCTCAAACCAAGCAGAACTCAATTACTCACCACTGATTTGATAGAGTTGGCCTAATATAAGCATAATAGTGTCCACCATGAACGCCACCACTGTGAACCAAAACACTGAAAACAAAAATGATGATGCAGACAAGACCCATAAGTATATGATCAAATAAATGAAAAATCACAATTAAGAAAGATATAGGGCAGCGCTAACAATCAAATTCTAAATCTCTAGTTAATTTTCATATCAATTTTTGTCATAAAATAAATAATTCATTAAGATGAACAGAAAAAATTGGAAAGAATTGAGGACAAATAGTCATGCATAACAAAAAAGATGTATACATACAAAATATAGAGAACAAAAAAATTAAAAGAAGCTATAATCCTTGAGATAAATCTCCTTAGAAGGACCACGTATTTAGCCAAGCAAATCACCATTGTACCACATGAGTTCCAATTTTATCTTCAAAAGATAGACAAATGAGTTCCAATTAGTCCATGACCATCTTACCGTGTATAGAGGTACACTGTGCTCTGACAATGAATTCTATTTTCTTACCATATTAATGAGTGAGTGTATCCATCACATCACATATATAGCCAGCAGTTAACCTCAAAATACTCTAAATAGATTCCAAAGAAAAATAACCAAATATCCTAAAATTTAACATGCATAAGATTGTAATAATACACTCTTGTAAGTCTACAAGTAACTTGACTTGACATGGCCAGCCAAATGTATAACCATTCAAGTCAAAATTGTAAACCCTATACAGCTTCTTACCTCAAAATTAAGCCAGTTTCAGGAAATTCTACTCGGATCAAGCAGCATCAAAACATACTTAACCTTTTAACTCTTTATGTTGTGGACCGAACAATCCCCAACCAATTTATTTAACACAATTACAAGATCAAAGAAATACAGAAAAGCCATGCCAGCTACAAATATATAATGATAACTGTACAGCTACAGTATATAATATTCCACTATATTAAAGACTACTCGTGAACAGTGTGATAGACTTACACTGGATTCTCATAAAAAAAATTGAGAAAACCTCAGTCTACAGATGTAGCACAGTGTCCTTTAGTTCAAATTTCCCACCTTCTCTAAGACTCTTAAAGTGGAATTGTTGCTAAATGCAGACTGTTAAGTATTTTCAACCATAAGTCACCACTCTGCTACATGGTTAATTCCCGATCACTTGATTTATTATGACCATGTGGCAAATAAGGTCAGTGCAAAGATATGGGATTCAGGGTGTGCTTGAGTAAATGTCTTAATTGAGTGCTTACTGAATAATTTTTTATCATAAAAGCACTTGTAAAAGTTGTTTTCATAATTGAAGAGAAAACAGAGTTAAAATGTTATTGTATAAGTTGTTTTCGTAAGTTTTTTGAACATCATCTGCTATTTTCATAAGTTGCCCTGGACTTGCACAATTGTTATGTCATGAGAAAAGCCCTGTCAATAAGTTATTTCAAATTCACCCATAGTGATTCTGTTTTTCACTTTCACGGTATAGAAGTGACTAAAATTCAAACAGCACTGAGTGTAAAAAAGTTGTACTTCACTTTGAAGCTTCCCACATTTTTATCATACCAATTAAATTGAAGCGATTTTCATTCCAAATTCTGCAACTTGCAGTTTTCCACCTGTCAGACTAATGTAGCCTTACTGCCTTAGTTTCACAGTGCAGTATATCATACAATTCCCAAAGGACCAAAACAGCCATTAATCATAAAAAAATAAAAAAGTCAACACAGAAGTACATGGAATATTTCATTGAACAGAACTCAGCCAATTAAAATTTGAAGATGTGGGAATACCAATACCTGTGAAGAGTATAAAGGTTGCGAATGCTTCTATTTGCTTTCGAAGACAGATACTTGCCATTGTCCCTATCGAGATCTAGTTGCAGGGGGAACTCATAGTAGTCATTGATCTGTTGGAGATCAAGTTGATGGTTACTCTTAAAGGTGCATTAGAATAAAAAGTAAATTTAGAAGTACACTAAAATCTTGGGAGTAGGGGATCACCATACATGATATACAAGGGAAAAAATTAACAATTTACAAATGAACATCAACATCTAAGAGAACATCAATTACATATTTTCCTTCAAGTAGATGATACTTAATTGGTAATTACATCATCATAGTATGTACAAAACAGAGGTAAGCCAAAAGAATATTATTGACCAAGTGGGTAACAAAAAACATTCTATCTTACTCTTACCTAACCCAGCTCTCCCACCAAACAGATCATTTATAAACTAATGGGAAGGATAGGAATCAAGTCTATCAAGGCTTAATCAAGTCCTAACTATCTTAAAAATTTGGATATTTTTAATTAAGTCCCGGTTAAAAATTTATTTTTATTGAATGCTCAAAATATTTTTTATTTTCATCCAACACCCTGCAGTTTGATTTTGCTGCCAACGAAGATGACCTGGTAATTACTTCCATCTTCCCATCTCCAACTTGCCGATCAACTTGCACCTTTTCTCTACAATCTCCTCCAACTAGCCAGATCAACTTGCTCATGAACAAAAGTTTTAATTTTTAATAGGAAGTCAAATTTACGAGGTGCTTAAAACTTAAGTAAGCTTAATATCAATATGATTTATTTTACTGAGTTCATCCATAAAGAGAACAATTTATTAAGGGACAGTGTCTCTATGTTTCTATATAACACATGATTTTAAGTCTCCTACGAAGCTATGACAGGTAAAAATTACTTTGAAACATACAAATACATCAAAAAAAGGAAAAGAATTTATGATTCTATTTAGTGCTGACCTTTACCATGGTGTCTCGCATAAAATCATATTCAAACCGTTTCAGTTGCAGCTGAAGAACAGGTGGAAAATCAACGAACAAAACACCCTTCCTAGCCTCCTGGATGATTGAACGTAACAATAATGAAGAAAAATACCAAAATTAACAATATAAAAGAAATAGCTTTACAACAAAGCACAGGAAAGAAAAAATAATTCCGCAGGTACCTACCATTATGCCATCATGAAAAGCTTAGATGTACAGAGTATCACCTCCGTAAAAGTCAAGGCAAACCATACAAGTAAAAGTTGGAAAAGATTTCTATTGCTCTCCATATCTTCGCTAAGTGTATCGTTCACTCACAACACAGGTAGAAATTTTTTCTATAATTCTCCTTTTCTTCACACGGCTTGTTTCTTTTTTTTCTAAAGTATAAAAATTAGAATAAAAAATAAAGAATTTATTCGTCAATTATAAATTTCTTTTTATCCATACACGAATTTGAATGTATCCTTATGTGATGTTATCCACAGCCTTTTTTATTTATTTAATATATTAAAGAATCTCAGAAGTTTCTTTCAAAATAAAAACTTTTCACTTGCATTTCCTTTCTGCAAAGTAAAACTTTAAGAAAATAAAGGAAAAAGTTAAACAAAAAAGAGTGAGGGTCATACAAAAAACAAGAACAAACCTACGAGATCTAAACAAAAAACAAGGTAAGAAATTCAGTTTGACAACCAAAAAAAAAAAACTTGGATTTAGATTTTACCTGTAAACCATGCCACTCAGCATGATACTTGTTATCGCCTTCAAGCTGTTCTACTTCAACATATTTGTCAAAAGAATCGTAAATGTTCTGACATCCTTTGACATCAAGCTGAAGATCTGTGATAAACGAAAAAACATAATTCCGTAAGATATAAGAACATGGACTTATGCAATAAACAGCAAGCTCATAAATTGTATACCATAGAATGATTCTTCTCTCATTGATTTGTAGTCAACATTGATGCAATCAATATAGTTCATGTGGTGACCTTCAAACAACTGCTGTATGGTGCCTTCAACAACAGTTCCCTGAACCAGAAGCAAATCTGAATACAATTCTCTCCTTAACAAGAGAAATACAAATTCAAACATTGCTGCAAGTAGTTGCCAAGAAAAATACTGTACCTTCATTTTGTCTTCTAACTTTTCACAAAGAACTCTATTAAGTTCTTGGACATCATGCTGCAAGAATGAATCATGTGTATCCCATCCAAATGACTTGGTTAACTCTTTTGTAGATACACTAGTGTCATTATGCTGCAACTTGTAGAATAAGCTCTGCAATGCTAGAGGAATGCTCCTTAATGGCATGTCATTCTCAGTTGTAGGCATGTGGTACAAAGCCTGTTAATAATAATAATAATAGCTCATGTAAGATACTTAGTTTTGTAAGAATAAATACGATCAAAGTTCGTATAAATAAACAAGATCTACCACAGTTTACTGACTAACCTTTCTAAAATAAGGAATGTGATACAGTGTCTGAAGAAGTGAATTCATGTAACAAGTAGCTCCTTGGTTTTTCAGTCCAACATAACCAGTTTCCTTTTTTGAGTCATGTGACCAGTAATCAAGAACCTTACGAATAGCAACATCAGCTTCAACTATGCATGTATCATTAACACAATAACCTCGGCTAGGATCACATAATTCCGTAAGAGGCATGAAATTAGTGAAACCCCAGTCACTCTCACGAGCATTAAATAGATGCTGTGATTCTGCCATATGCAAAAAAATAAAATAAAAAATCAATCCTTTCCTTCAATAAAAGAGAAATACATCTGACAAAGATAAGAAAATAGCTTAAAAACAACCAACCAAACAGCCATCTGACAAGCAAACTACATTAAAGAAACAAGCAGAACATCAATGACTAAACATAACATGAGGAGAGCTATTTGTCAAAATGGGTAACCCGACCCGGCCCGGCTCGACCCATCATGGATTGATCACTTAGTAAGCCAACCCAACCTGACTCACTTATTAGCGAGCCAAAAAAATTCGAACCCGGTCCAGCCCACCACGGGTTGGTAGGTTAAACCGGTTGGCTCACAAGCTCACTTAATTAAAAAGATACAATTTTTTTATTTTTTTCAGTCAAAACTAAATTATAATTCTAATTAAAATCTAAATAAACTTCAATACAATCCAAATACAAACTAAAATCACAAAAATACAAATTATCTATGTGTTGGCTAAAACAAAACAACCTAATTTGTGTGATCTTTTATGTGCGGGTTGGTGAGCCAACCTAGGGTTCTAGGTGAGTCAATTCAAAAATCAACCGTATTGAAATTTATAAAAAAATTTCAACCCGACCCGGTCCGAACCCGTGGTGGACCGGGTTGGCTCACATGTTCCAATCCATTTTGACAACTCTAGGGAAAGACATTATAACCGAGACAAATTGGAACCAATTCAACTCGGAAAACCTGCTCAACGGAAGAAGAAAGTTGTGGTCTTTAAAGGGACCATTCAGGCAACATGTCTAGCAAGTGTAAGATCTTAACACAGACTCCTCATAACTAGGACTAGACATCTCAGGGGTGAAGTTTGCAAGATTGCACATCTGTGAGTGACCTGACATCAGTACTCTAGTTTTAAAATATATAATATAACAATTTGAATAATATCAATAATTGATATTATGACTAATAAACTTCAAAATGATTAATAACATGAGAACTGAACACTCAACACACGGGTATAAAATCTAGTTTATATCCTATCAGAATTTAGGTCTCAACTATAATTTGATCTTAGAATATTTACATATACAGAAAATAAACAAAAAAGAATAACATAGAGCTATTTTAAGTTTTAGCAGTCTAGGAACCACCTTTGTTTCCTAAAGTATTGTTGTACAGACAAGAAACATAACTTGTATTCAGGAATTCTGTCTCCATTAAATTCAATACATTGTGCACAAAAGAATATGCCACAGTTTCTGATTCGGGCATATGAAACACCAAATCCACACCCAAATGAGGCAAATTCAATTCCTCCATTTCTGAAACCAAGTAATAAAGAGAATACATTTTTGTGAGGCACTTGTCACAGAGAAATTACCTTTCCTGAAAGAGTATTGAGTATTGAATTGATTAACAACAGTCAAGCAAAACTGGGCAAATCTACTCCATCCAGGAGCCAACGTCATTGAATCAGCAACATCTAGATACAGTGATAAATGATCAACACTATTCCCCTTTGGAAATAAGAGTATCTGCCTGCTCATTGCAAATAATGTCAGTCAGTACCACCATTCACAATGTGAAAAATTAACTACCATTAGTAACAAAAAAACACAGGCAAAAATTCTACTCACCATTTATGTCCCCCAACATAGAAAACTTCAGAATATACTTTCCTAGCAAGCCTCGAAAAATTCTTAATAGTCCATGTGAATCTCCCTGATGACAGACTATCCACAGTTTGTGCTTCAGCAGAACTCGAGCTTTCTGTTTGAACAATTAAAGAAAAACAACAAAATAAATCAAATCATTGATCAACTATGCCAACATTAAAATAATTAATTTCTTACTGATTTCTTTCCATAAAATTTCCTGAATATCTGAAGGTCAACAAGCCACAAGAATGAAAGAATATTGACGCTAATTGCTCACTTCACCAATCAAACATGTCAATACAATGCAGAGAACAAACATTCAGAAACAATTACCCACCGCAATCAAGCAGATCCACATATAAACAAAAATGGTGGAAAGAATCTGGAAAGTTTAAAAAATTACCCACCTCCCAATCAATCAAGATCGCAACGCAAGGCGAATGACAAAAAACCTAGAATCTCCAATTGCACACTACCCCAATCAAACACTCCATGCAATGCAGAGGAGAGATTCGTAAAAATCGGAACTCACTACCAAAGTTAAAGAGAACAAGTAGCACTAGGACTGGGTGGAGCTTCATTCGAAGCCCGATATAACAAAGCAATTTTTAAACTTCTGACCAACATGCAAGCCTCAACAACTGAAATACTAACAGAATCATTGCTTCCACACAAGAAAACTCAGAAGTATATACCAAAATGCAACATTGATTCCTAATTCTCTTGCAATTAAAATAAATATCTTAATATCGTTTAAACACAGCCACTCTTCTCATACTGTTAACCTTTCAACCCGCAAACTACAATTCACATTTGCAGAATTAAAAAAGAAAATCGAATAGCGACAATAAGTTCCGCTTCATTCCAGACTCCGCACACACCAGTGGTGGACACATCATCATTATCAACAACAACATGATCAGTAACATCGTCCTCATTTTCTATACCTTCCATCTCGGGAGCATCTGGAATAGGATCCATCATCACCTCGTCCTGCTGCTGCACCACATCACGAAATAACAACAGCGTCAGAAACATCAGCCAAGAACGAAAAAGAATCTAGCAACTAAGCAAAAGAAGAATCCAAACAAAGAACAGGCAATGAGTTCAATTGAGAAGAAAAAAGAATTCGTATCGGTGATTGTCATTCAATTCATATAGGCGATATAAAGGAAAGCAAGCGAGTGTTGATTATCACGTCTAGTGGCAGAGGCGGCATTGTTGTGGCGTGGCGGTTACAATTGAATGAACAGAGAGAACAGAGTGCGACACTGAAAAAACCAAAACCTCACTGAATAATAGGGGAGAGTGACGCTAAACAGTTATAAATATAGAGAGGAAGGTTACAAAGAAGCAAATGACGTATATTGATTGATACAAGGGACTTGTTACTTGTGTTAGTCAAGTCTTTATCAGTATCGGGGATAATTTGGGAATTCTAAGCTAAACTACTAATACTGCTGTAACAAACACCCTATGTGTACTCTGCCATACTCTTATGTGTCTTCTTGTCATTTCAGAATTTAAATTTTTTATGTTTTTAATTAAATATATGTTATTTCATTTTTTATTGATGTTATTTTTTTTATTAATGTTATTTATTTGATTTAATTAAGTTTAATTTTTTTATAAATGTGAAAACTTTTATTATTGAATTTTATAATATATTGAATATTTTAAAAAATTATATTATTAAATAAATATATTTAGTTTTTTTGTTTATTGACTCTAAAATAGTTATTTTGTGGCCTATTTTATAATTTTATAATTTTAATATTATTTTATATTTTGTATTTTGTATTTTTATTACTTAATAATTACAATTTTGAAATTCTATAAAATTATATAATAACCATTAGCTTACGTTTTTTGTTTTTTCTCATTGTTACGTGTGTTGTTAATAGGGATGTCAAAAAAAATTTGTATCTGTGAGTATCTGTGGATAAAACCCGCAACGGGTAGAAAACGGATATTAAAAATGGATATCCGCTATCGAGGGTATGGGTATTTTTGATACCCGCATGTTAACGGAGTGGGTACAAGTATCATAGTATTCGTACCCGTGGATACTCGTACCCGCTAAACTTACCCCCTTGACATTCTTCTCTTTTCTTTCTTTGAAATTGGGTATATACATCAAACCTTATATAGAGAATGATGTTTATGTTATTTTTGTTGTCAAATAATGGAATAAAAATAAGAATACTTGGCATGTGACAATTGAGATTTATTATTTGCTTATTTTGTTTATTTTGCAGGAACCCATAAGAGAAAGTGAATTTGTTGATCAAAGCACTAATTAAAGAATTTTCATTGTGTTGAACGCCATTTTATATTTACTTTTACAATTATTTGGACTTTATTTACTTGAGTTTTATTTTATATTTATTTTATTTACAATTATATCAACTTGAGTTTACTTGAACTTTATTTAAAATTTATGACAGTGATGTATTTTATTTTATTTTATTTGAATCTATGATTAAATATTTATTTTTTAATTAATTTTGCAAATACCCGTGGGTATCCGTGGATACCCGTGGATATAAAAAACATAGGCGGATACCAGCACAATGGATATCCGACGGATATAGGTACGGGTACGAGGCATATATTTATCCAGCGGGTAGGGTACGGGGGAGCTACTACCCGTACCCTACCCGCCTCGTTGACATTCCTAATTATTAATACACTTTAGCTATCAAAATGAATTGGAATCCGCAAGCCAACCTGGCTCATCATGGGTTTGGGCTAGGTTAGGTTGAAACTTTTTTATAAATTTTAAACGGGTTAATTTTTTACCCGACCCACCTAGAATCCGATTTATCCAGGTTGAATCCGTAATGAGCCAAGTTGGCTCACCAACCCATAAATAAAGAGTCATACAAGTGTTTTTAATTATATTGGACTCTAAATTTGAGTTGGGCTAGTTTGTTTTTTTAGCCAACACACTGGTAATTTGTATTTTTGTAATTTTGGTTTGTATTTGAAGTTTTAAATATTTTTGGATTGCATTGAAGTTTATTTAGATTTTAATCAAAATTATAATTTGGGTTTTTTGAGACGGAAGAAAAAAAGA
>Ga0214543_1001345_pt1 | contig 47180 bp, 19 predicted proteins | sample CNSS2metaG_FD_160094 | JGI IMG/M metagenome (GOLD analysis project Ga0214543, IMG submission 160094) | Root nodule microbial communities from cowpea collected in UCLA plant growth center, Los Angeles, California, USA - CNSS2 | ecosystem: Host-associated > Plants > Roots > Nodule | place: USA...
TTTTTTTTTTTAATTTTTTTTTTTTTTTTGACGAGGAGAACTAACTTTCCGTTTGGTAGGTGGTGGAAAGTAGATGGAAGTGAAGGACGTTGGTGGGAAGTCCAAGAAGGTGGAAAAAGGTGAAAGAAATTATTTTAATGTTTAGATGTAACACTTTCAAAGAACATTAAATTAATTTAGCGGAAGGAACCACATTGATTCCTTAAAAAATAAAATAAAGATTCAACCGAGTAAAAATATATAAGTACCAAAAAGAATTAAATGTCTAAATACAAATGACTAAATTATTAATTAAGTTTACATTTTTTAAGAAAAAAGAAACTATTTTAATTCAACAAAATATGATTTCAGAAATACCATTAAAATGAGAAAATTTTTAAAAACTTGATCAAAAGGGATAATTTATAAAAGTTACGTATTTAGATTGCAACTTAAGAAAAAAAGAGTTGTAATCTCACTTACCTTTTAATATGAAATCATATTAATAAGACTTTAGTTATTTAATATTTTCATAGATTTTTTAGAAGTAGTATGCGTTCATATCATTGTATTTTTTTTTATTTATTCACAATTATGATTTTAAATGAATTTATTTTATTTTTTAAAGATTCAATGATTTATTAACTGCGTATTTATTTTATTTTAAAATTAAAAAAATTAAAAAAGAAAAATGAAATAGAAGTAATTGTACATAAAAAATAAATATTACAACACTTTTCATTATAATATCATGATTATGTATTTTATTTTAGCAAAATAACTTTTTTTACTTATATTGAACTGGTTTCATGCAAAGTTATAATTCTACATAAGTTATAATTATGGTAATTTTCGGTCTAGAAATTGAAGATAATAGACTGCAATACTTCAATATATTTTTATGTATATTTTTTAATAGTTTTTTTCTAATATTTATTTTGTCACTATCTCAAATTCTTTCCTTTTTTTTTTTTTTTTTTTTTTTTTTTTTTTTTTTTTTTTTTTTTTTTTTTTTATATTTTTTTTTTAATATTTTTTTTTTTTCTATTTTATATTTTTTTTTTTTTTTTTTTTTTTTCTTTTCTTCCTTTCTCTTAGGGATGACAATATGGTGGAGCGGAGACGAGTCTCGTAATCCCACACTTATTCTTATAATAAAAAATTCATTACCATCCCTATACCCAAATCCAATAGGTATCAAATTTTTGTCTCTTCATCATCCTCATTCCCATTGGGTAACGAGTATATACTCGTACTCATACTCGTTTTCTTATTATTTCAATATTAATTAATTAATTTTTATAAAATAATATAAAATTACGATAAAAGGAAATATAATATTATCAAACAATAAATATTAAGTGGAGGTTTGTTTATTCGATATCAAATATTTAGAAAGAAATTATAATTGTATTCATTTCAAATTAGAACACCAAATAAAATTTAATGAGAACCAAAATATTTATTAAATTTCCAAACTTGAATGAAACCTAGTTAATAAAATTTAAAAATATATAAAAGGAAAACAAATATTCAAATTAAAATATATTTTAAAGGTTTGTTTACTTCAATTTTTTAAATTCTAATAAATCTCTTTTTTATACACTAATAAAAATTATAATACATCACTTAATCAAAATCATGTAAAGAATAAAGATTAAACTAATAATAATAAATTTTCAACATAGATCTTGTATCTTTTGAACTTCAATATATGTGTTGGATGGTGATAAAAAAAGATTCATAGCAATTATATTAAATTTTTATATTATAATAATTATACAATTATAGTGACAAAATTACAGTTTGATAATAAGTTAGAAAATAAAAAAAATAGTTACATAAAATATATCAAAATAGTATTCTACACGATAAAAATAAACAAAAAATAAAAATAATAAAAAAAGTTTTAAATATGTGTCTTAGAAACAATTTGAGAGATTATTTAATAAAACCCCCCAAAGGAAAACAAATATATAATTACATGTATAATAAGATGAAAAATACCTTAGAGATTTAAGAAAACTTTTCAAATATCAACATAGTCAATGCTTGAGAAATAACGAAAATTATTTTAGCAAAACAAAAAAGTTCTTCAAATGAAACAAAAATTAATAATAATAGAGTAAAGAAGATAAATTTTTTATATTACCTAATAAATGAAAGATTTATGTTATTAAACACTTGAATTGAGAGTATTTAACATTTTCATGTGAAAGAAAACTATATAATAAATTAAAAACTTTAAAAATAATAGAAATATTCAATTGTGAGACATTAAAAACATTTAATTAACATACATCAATTGAATATAATTGGATAAAAGATTATGATAAAATGAAAAACATATTGGAAATGCGAAAGAATTTTATGAAAAACAAAAAAATAGAAGAATTAAAAAATAAAAAGTGTGTAGTAATATATAAACATATATATATATATATATATATGTGTGTGTGTGTGTGTGTATGTATATATGTATGTATATATATATATGTATGTATATATATACATACATATATATATATATATATATATATATATGTGTGTGTGTATGTGTATATATATATATATATATATATATATATATATATATATATATAAATATATATATATATATATATATATATATATATATATATATATATATATATATATATATATATATATATATATATATATATATATATATATATATAAATGTTACTAAATGACGATGAATATTTCAATAATTTAAACGGGGATGGGGAGATGACGGATGATATGTACATCCTCATACGCATCCCTATAGCCAATTGAAAAAGTCGGGGATTCTCCATACACATACCCATACTTAGTCAATGTGTGGATTCTCCATCAAAACGAGGACGTGTACGTGCAATACCTATGAGGACGAATTTATTTACCATCTTTTTCTCTCAACAAACTTTTCTCACCCTTCTTTTATATTTTATCTATATGTATCTTATCTCTTTCATAACTTAATTGTACCTCACAATAGCTAAAGAGTTAGGGAATATTTCTACTCGATCAGATTTTGAAAGAGTAAGTTTTTATTTACTTTATAAATTCTTTGTTCTCTTTTTTTTATGTTGATTGTCATTAATCTTGATGTGGTCAATTGAAAAAAGTTATTCTCTCAACATGTTTTGTCATATACTGAGATTTTGTTAAGTGTGGATACCTTACTATATGTCTCTAACTTCATAGTAACCTTAAAGATAAACATTGAGGTAAAAGAAGATAGATTAATTCTCACAATACTCTAGGATACCTTATTTGACTTTACTAGTGATATGGTAAATAAATATTGATATTATAAAGGTTGGATGGGTTGATTGAAATTAATATATTTGACTTGTTTGTGTTATGTTGTGTATTTTAGATAGTTTAAATTTTGTTATGGGGGTCAAATTGGTTTAGTCTGATGTCATTTGAACTGTACGTACCAATTTTGGCATAAGAAATGAAAAGAAAACCTCAGATTAAGCCAATTTGATGAATATGTCCTTTTGGGTTTCTAAATTATGCAGACTCGTTGAGTGAAATTTGTTTTTGTGAAAAACTTGAGAGCTCGTAAAGGATTAGTCAATCTCGCTAGGTGAGACTCTCCTAATGTTTGGAGATGCTAGACGAGTCTCTCCTAGTGTTTGTAAAATCTCCCAGTAGCCATCTGTTGGGCTAACATAATTTTCATTGACCAAGCTAAAATTCACTTGTTATGCTGAGGTCTTTGGCTTAGCGAGTAGCATTCTAATTGAGCAAATTTCAGTATGTGTTTAATTTGTTGAGCAAACTAAATGCTAGTTGAGCGAGATAGTATTTTATGAATTCCAAATAAATGACTTTTAAAATGTTAAAATTGGTTTATCTTTCACTATTTTGGTATATTAGATTGTGATATTGTATTTGGATATTATATTAATGTAATGGAAGGTTTAATTTGATTTATTGACATTCAAATTGAAATGAAGTACATATGATTGAAGATATGTGTTGAGTTTTATAGAGATAAAATGTATATGTGGAATGTGTTATGAGTTTTTGGTTGTGGCAAGATGTATATGTGGAATCTGTGATGATTTGAAATTCACATGATAACGACAAAACTTATGAATTTGTTGTCACATATATGTGATGATATGCAAATTGTTTCTTAATTTGAGTATTAAGTATTGACACTTGTTCTATAAATGAGACTCCCTTTCTTCATTGATGATCTAAATCACATAACTAATATATCAAGTGGTGAGAAGCATATGGGGGAGTTCTTACTCACTGCAACAAGCATAGAGGTGCGACATGGACTATGATGAATTTACCTTAATTATATACTCTTGGGTTCAGTTGTAAATCCAGATCTTGGATTGGATAAGATGTTAGTCTATGGTAAGACATGCTTAATATGAGTCTTTCAAAAGACGTCTTTTTTATATTTTGCTTATTGAATATCTTTGATGTATTAGATCTATGTGTGGTTTATATAATTGGTATAGAGTTGCTTATTAAATGTTTGAGTTCTTTTTTAAGATATGATAATTACTCAACTAACCATTTATCCTTCATTGTGTGTCTAATTAACAATTAATAGTCATCATTCTTGAAGAGTTCCTAATTGTTTGGTTTTGTTCCTTTCATAAAAAACTCAACACCAAAATAAGAATTTTCTACAAGGGTAATGTTACAACTTTCATAACATCCAATTAGTATATAACAATTATGACTAATATGTTTTCAATTTAACTGGTTGTTACAAACCAATTATTAAATAAACATATAAAGACAAATTCAATTTATATGTCATAAGGTCAGAAATCACGTCTTAAATTATTTATTTTGTGTTGAGGTTATATGATATTAATTTTTCCTTCAACTATTTTAGTGTAATATGCAAAATAGTTCTTCCGAATGTGGGTACTACGTGATGCATTGGATCAAAACAATCATTAGGACATGAGTCATTCAAAACTGGACACAAGTATCTAACACTTATAATTTGTGCATGAATTGTATGGTTTGAGGAACTCTATACATGCTAACATTTTATCATTGTGTTAGGTATTTGATAATCTCTTATCCATATCAAAGGAGGACATGACTAAAATAAGGCGAAAGTGACATAATATCTCTTCAACCATGTAAAAACTGTGTTAGTGTATAGATTCATAGAAAATACATTCACAGAATTAGAATCAACCATTTACATTACTAATTCATATTTAAATAAATAAACATTTATCTTTTATTTCTAAAGTAAAAGTCAAGTCTAATAAAAGTGTTATTTTTTAGATAACTAGTTTTAAATCAAGAAGTCTAATGAAAATAGCTACCTTTTTAGATCATTTTATCTTTTTATATCATTTTATCATATTAAATGTAGATTATTCATATCTTAAATCAAACCAAAAAGTTGCACGTTCTCATCTCTAAAATTGAAAATGTGAAGAAAAAAAAAATCCCACGTAATATAGCGCTCTGATTCCCGCCCTACAATTGATAATTATGTTCTACAAAGAGAATATCATTAATTATTTATAAACAAACTTTGTTAACCACATTTTACATACATAAAGTTTGAACTTGAAATATTAAAAGTGGATTGAATAAATAATATAATCAATCATATGTTGATATTATAATGAATTATGGTATAATTGAGTAAAAAAATGGAATAGAAAATAAAGGAATGTGATTAAGAAAAGGTGTTTAATAATTTTATTATTATATAATAAAGAAGAATAACTCATATGGGTAAGGGAAAAGTTACGACCCACCCACTTCCGAAAGTCGCGCGGTTTTTTCTCCTTTGAAGTTTGAATGATCAATGGGGGCCACATTCACGCGCTTTGCCATTCTTTGTGGACCCCACTAAACCTATATATTTCAAATGCCTTTATTTTCCTTAGGTTTTTCCTCTCCTTTCCAAAAGTGTTTTCTATTATATCACATTCTGTCACTCTCATCTCAGTTTCTATTCTTCCACGCGCCACCACCACCAATTCATTATCCATGCATATTAATCAAAATGAAAATGAAAATACATTTCATAATTCAGGTTGAAATGCATTTTAATTTTTATAAATAAGTTTGATTCCAATTTAAAAAAATATTTATTTTAGACTCTTCAAAATTGTTAATCACTTTTTTTATTATAGAAAACATTAAATTTGAGGTGAATTTGTATTTATTTATATATTTTTATTTAATGTAAAATTTATTAACTTATCCTCTCGTATCGAAAAGACTGAATATGTGATAAAAGATTTATATTTATTTATATATTGTTACACTTTTTATTTTTAGTTTGTATGAAATTTCTAAAGTTATCTTTTCACATTAAAGACTGAGTATAAGACTAAATATCTGTAAATCATCCATAATTATATGATATTAAGTAACAAAATAAACTCAACAAATCTTAATCGTATAAATTCTGTTATCATATTAAAAAATGATTTTTAAATTTTATAAAATGAAATTTATACTTATTTATATATTCATATTCATACGATATAATTTAACCTTATATAGAGTCAAGTTGTATTAGATATCTTGAATATAAGAATAAGAATCGAATAAAAAATAATACAAAGGCCAAAATATCTCATTATAAACTTTTATACTATATTAAAGAAAAAGATAAACTTTATATCTAACTTAATTTAATGAAACTAAGTTCTATTTGAATGCGTATATGAAAAACAAAAAGCCTTGCTGATAAGTTAATGTGTTCTTTTGTGTCGCTTAATACTACAAGCATAATCATAAGAATAGGATAGGAACGAATATCAGGCGAAATCAATATTCACGTTAACTCTTCAGTGTGGCTTGGAATAAAAGAATAACAACATTTTAGGATCTGCATGGGTTGCAATGTGTTGTAAGTAAACCGTTGTGATTCGTTGTTACCAAAATTTTAATTTTCACAGTATCTTAAATTCAAAGAAAAATAAAATGAAAAGAGGTCGTTGAAAGTGACAAAAGTCGTTACTTATTTGTCTGTTTTGAACTTGCAGTCAAACGGCTATGTATCTTAAATCAACATTACATTCTTTCTCTAGTTGTCTTATATTAGGTCTAAGGTCAGTCTCTAACCAACCTTAGTTATATTGTGTTATGGACTCACACCACATTAATGTTATATTTTTTTTCATTTATATTCTTTGTTGGATTTTTTGTATTGTTCTTTCACTGTGTTCTCAAAATATACTGATAATTATTAATTTTTAAGTTATTAAATATAAAAATATATATATATATATATATATATATATATATATATATATATATATATAAAGTACTAATATAGTATATTTTTGAAGAAAATGATACTGTAACAACCAGATCTCGAAAACTACAATTACAACTTTACGTAGCAATCTGATGTGGTTTATTTATTTATTTATTTAAAAAAAAAACAAAGTGCCAAGCGAGGGAGGGAGAAAGTGGCAAGTGCGAAGGAGAAAGACTTTTTTTAGAAACATTTTGCTTTGAAACTCTTGGTGTTCTTCTCGTGTTCTGATAACGCAAAAACTAGGTTATGCAACCTTTGAGTTCTTCCAAATTGTTTATGAAGCTGAAATTAGGTTTACGCGTCCTGGACTCACACCACATCAATGTAATTTTTTTTAGTTTGGATTCTTTGTTGGATTTTTTGTACTATTTTCCCACTGTGTTTTCAAAATATATTGATGAGCATTAATTTTGAAGTTTTAAAATATAAAAAAAAATAAAGTACCAATATAGTGTATTTTTAAGGAAAATGATACTGTAGCAACCAAATTTAGAAAACTAAAGTTACATACTTACGTGGGGTCTGATGTGGATTATTTATTTATTTAAAAAAAAAACAAATTGCCAAGCAAGGGAGGGAGAAAGTGGCAAGTGAGAAGATGAAAAGCTCTTTTTAGAAACATTTTGGTTCTTCGAAACTCTTGGTGTTCATCTCGTGTTCAGATAGCGCAGAAACTAGGTTATGCAACCTTTGAGTTCTTTCAAACTGTTTACGAAGCTAAAAGTAGGTTTACAAAGGCAATGCCATTTTTCCCTTACAATCAAGGGTTTGTATTTCGCCTCCGTAACTGTTATCATGTGTTCTACCATAGTGTGGTGAAGGTTTGCATTTATGTGTGGTACACGAGTCACAATAATGGTGTTTGGTTGGTGTTTGTGTCGTCGCCCTCCGTGAAGAATCATGGAAGTCGAGGTTTAAGTTGCGGCTCCCTCACTGTTAAAGTGTCCACAATGATTTTTTGCGTCGTGATCGTCCTCTATTCGCTTTGGTGGCGTGGTTTGGGAAGATATTCAGTGACTTGTGGGTGCTTCCATGTTTGAAGCATTGGTTTTGTGTTTGTTATTATGACTTGGCTTATGCTCTATTTTTTATGTGTAAAGAACAAAAACTTTATAGTTTTAGAATTTCATATGTATGGTGTTGATTATAGGGTTTGATTATTTTGTGTGTTTGTGGTTGAGTATGATGTACTTGGTTAGGTCTTCATATGTTCGTGATTGTCTCTAAAATTGGGTAGATTGAAAAGCATGTTATGGACACTGTCTGATCCTTACTAGACCTGATTTTGTGGCTGAGTATGATTGACTTCAAATTGATGTGTGATCCTTCATGAAACATATTGTATTGTGTGTATTATGTAGGCATTGTTCTTATGGGGTTTCATTCATTGGGTGAAGCAAGTAGTTTGAAAGGTATTTCTCCAAAAGAGTTGGATGTCATGAATTTAAAATTACTATCTTAGGATAAGTGACCCATTATTTGTATGTTCACTTAAGTCATGATCTGTGGTGTATATTATGCACACATGTGGCAGAAGAAATTTTTGTGCACATTGAACTTACAATGGTTCATTGATTGGATGGAACAAGTTTTTCTAAAGTTGTTTGTGCAAAACTTTTTGGATGCCATGAATATTTAATTAATGTATTAGGCTATAAGTGATCCATTATTTGAAAACATGAGTTATACTCATTTAAGTGATGACATGTGTTATAGATTTTGGAAACATGTGGTAGGATTAAGTTTTGTGCACATTGAACTTACAATGGTTAGTATTTGTTACATTCCTTGAAATTATGTCATCACCTGATATGCATATTTGGCATAGAAGTTAGAAATGGAATTTTTGTGCACAAAGTTTGCCACACTTGATTAGTTATTACTTATGTGAAAATAAGTGATGAGCTGAGTTGAATATTGTGCACATTTTTTACAGTTTGAAGTTGTGTGAAAGATATGTCCATAATACAATTATTGTTTTCTTGTAATGTGTACAATAATGTTGATTTGTTGTAATTGTGATGGCTGGGAAATATATAGCGAAATCTTCACCGCAACCATGCAAGAAAGGTAACAAGGCCAAGATGGCAAATAAGGATAACCAAGTCAATGTTTATTACTTTGGTGAATTGATATAATTGTTTTTTTTAATTGGTCTTAATTTTGTTGTATGTTATTATAGATCAGAATTTGTTATAAATGTGAAAGTAAATACATTGATGAAGTCAACAATGTATTGAAACACAAACATCATAAACAGATTGAAGTAACACATTTTAGACGGTGTTTGTAGTTGGAGAAGGTGTTGGAAATCAACTGCCCATTGCTAAGTGAAGTTTAGCGCCAATGGATTCCAAAGGATGAATTTGTTCGCATTAGGCAACATTTGATGCGGTTATCTATTTTTTATGTTTGTATATGTTTGGGTCTTAGTGTTGTAGGTAAAGTTGTTGAATTTGATACTGATGTATGTGGTGTGGTGAGTTTTTTGTTTGATAAGAAACCCATCACAATAGGAGACACTATTAAGAAGATTAAGAATTGTGTAAGTAGTCATGATAATGATGTAGAAAGTGTTTGTCGGTTGTATTTTTTACTTTGTTTTGTGTATTTTATTTTCCTATGACATCTAGGACGGTGACAAACATGTTGTACAAAATTTTAGATAACCTTGACAATCTAAATCAGTATAATTGGGTGAATTCAGTCTATAGTTTTTTGGTGGGTGTTTTGAATCGTGGATGTAAGATTGTGCGAAAAAAATCAAAATTCATGTAGCCTTAACCTAACCGGTGCAATTCAAGTTTTTCACGTAATTATTGAATTGATAAACTATAATTTTTTTTTGATTCATTTGAATGTTGAATTTGTTTGATTTATTTGAAATTTTTATAGCTTTAGGCTACTCGGTGCCTTTCTTTGGAAGATGTATATGGTGATATACATTTTCCTATAATTTAGGGGGGGGGGGGTGACCAAGGTTCTCAAACTTGTAAGTTTACGAAAACTCAAGAGAGCTATGCAAACTCGGATCATAAACTCGTAAGAGTTTACTTCAAATAAAAAAATAAAAAAATTTATAAATAGCATAATAATTTAATAATGTATGGTGTTATAAATAATTTTTTATATTTTTTTTGTTTATTATTATTATTAATTTATAATATAATATATAACTTTTATATATTTTTCTAATATTATTACACTTTAATTACTACTTTATAGTTGAATATATCTTCTATTATTTTTGTAATGTTTTATGACAAAAAAAATATCTTGAGGCCATTAATATAAAGTAGTGATAAGAAAAAAACTCTAAACCCCTGATATGACCAACCCATAGGCCCAACAATAATAAGAGAAGTAGAAAAACCTAATATGACTCAACCCTTAGATGCTCTATGATAGAACCCTCTGTGCAGAACAATGACAAATTTCTTCAGCTTCAAACACATGCGACGTAGTGACGATCAACATGCGAATGAGCGATGAGCTACAAGTTTTGAGCAACGACCAACCTTACATTGAGCTTTCTTCACTTTCGCACACCAAACAATTAAGAAGGATACTATTTTTGGGTTTAAAAACCATTTCATTCGAACTCGCCGACTCGGTGCAAGCTCACGAGTTTGAGCGAGTCCACCGAGTTCACCGCTGATTCTGCTGAGTTTAGGCAAAAAATGAGTTTACAACCGAGTTAACTCGAAATACCTATGTAAGAACGCAAACTTGGACGAGTTAACGAGTTAACTCGCGAGTTTGATAACCATGGGGGTGACCTTTAGTAAAGATTAGGACATTGAATATTAAACTCGTATTTGAAAACAAGGTATTGTAGTTATTATATTCAGTATTTTGTTTAAATTAGTTAGCTCAAATCTGTTTCGTTATGAAATGTGTTGTTATTTTTTTGTAGGTTGTTTTTGATTGGAGCCTAAGTGGAAAGGAAATAAACAACCTTATTCTTCGTACTACAATTCATATTGAAGAACAAGGCCATGCGAAAAAGGATGACAAGCAGGCTGGAGGCCATTCTGAAGTGAATATGAATTGATAGAAAAATTTGGAAGGCATGAAAGGTTGATTGAGGAGATGAAGGAAGAAATTTTGAAGATGCGTGCAATTTGTTTTTTCAACTAGTCAACTTGAGCCCTATTCTACCGAAGAAAATGATTTTGACCTAGGTAAGGGCTGGCCTTCTCAATACAAGGGGAGTGACCAAGTTGAGGGGTCTCCTTTTGTGCACAAGGAGTCTGACCAAGGTGAAGATGTGAATCTGATTCCAAAGCTTTGGACAAACTGCAGACTTGTCATTCTTTGCAAACTTGTTTTTCTTTACAGAAAGATTTTCTGAGTGTAGACTCTTGTCAAAGTGAGGACACGACCTTCCAAATAATAAAGGCTTCAACTTTTAAGCACAGCCATGAGCAGCTTGCCATTGTCCCATACGTTGAACGCCAAACTACTATCATGGTTGTAGATGTGTGCTGATTGTACAGGGATGTCACTGTTGTTTCAAACAAGTATGAAGTTTGCATTGTGCATGAAGATACTCTAAATTGGTTTTTTATTCTAAGTTGTTTAATTTGAATTTTTTGATGTGTTTATATCGAAATCAATGGTCAAATATTGATCAGCATTGAATGCCATTAGTTTCATCCTCATGGGTGGATTGATAACATGGTAAGTTCTGAAAGTTAAATTACTTTAAGATGTATGTTTATTTGAAAGACATGAAATTAAATTATCATTGAATGTGTATGTAGGCTATATTATTTGCAGCCAACAACTTAATGTGCAAAGAGAAAATAAGTTATATTTAGGCCTTTGTATATGGTAAGTTTATTGTTTTAATATTTCTGTTAAGACTGAATTTGTAAACTGAAATATGTTTTGTGGCAAAATGCAGTCATCCAAGATTACAATAAAAGAAAGGTCAATAGATGTGTGTGGTGCCTGGACGACTATAGGTATTACTATGGATACAAATTGCTTTCTGTACAAGATATATTAACAACACAATTTGTGAGTATTCTTACTTGTTCATTATTATTATTTTTTTAAGAGCTTAAGAGCTGTTTTGGTTAATGATTGGTCTCTTTGGTTGTTTGCCCTAGTGCTTTATGATGAAAAATGGTGGTGTTATGCTCTGAATTGTGAAACCAAGGAGTTTTTTGTATTGGATTCTTTGGCCACACTTGTCGTCATAGGAAACAAATAAATAATCATGTGGTAAGTATGAAAGTTGACTACCATGGAAATTTTCCATTAAGTATGGTTACTTAACTGACACTACTTATGATGTTACTTATTTGTGATTAGAGGTCCATAATTTGTAGCAACTTTTCAAGATCTTGTTACGTCAGAATGACGAAGTCAAATCTACTACATTTGAAGTCCACATTGAACACCTTCCTCAACAACCTAACTCGTAAGAATATAAACTTAAATATTGACACTACGATGTTAAATAATTGTGTATAATGTTATTTAATTTTGTGCTTAATACTTTCAGGTTTGATTGTGGTATTATGGTGTTCAAATGTGGGATGGAGTTAAAAAATATGATGAGAAAACCATGTCTGCTTACACTTGTGTTAGTAAAAAAATCTTACAAAATTTTACATTCTACTTCCAATACCTTGTTTTATAACATAATGTATTGAATAACTTTATTTTGACGAGAGGAGGAGCTCGAAGAATTGAGGTAGGAGTACACATGTCAATGGGTTCTTGACCCCGAAAATATTCATAGGGAGACTATGCTTCAAACATTTTAGCCATATATTCGTAGTTAGCAATTGAAGTGAGGCATTGGGACCATTTAGGTTGATATTGTTTTCTGGATTAGGTTATAGACTATGTAGGTATACATTAACTAAATTTGTATCTTGTAAATGCAATCACATTAAATATTTAGTGTAATTTTCTGGATCAGTGTGGAGATGTTATAATATTAATTACAGCTGTTGTAATTGGCTGCCTTTGATTTATTTGTTATGGCTTATCAATTGTACTCCTTTTATGTGAAAATATGGTATTAAGATTTTTAGGTGATGGTACGTAGACATAACCCCCTCATGTAATCAGTGACAATTCTGAACAGGTAAGTGGGCACTCATGTAGGCCAAATTAACTATAATATGTTTGTGGAATGACAAATATGTGATGAACGTGTTCAAATTAAGTGTCGACTGATGTCATAGTTTTATCACCAAATACTACCCTCGTAAAGAACATGCCCAATCTATATAAAAGCAAATGATTAAAATATGGACATTACTTTACAAGGTTTATGTAAGTCACTCTATATTGAGACCTAATTGAGGGTCTATAAATTTGTCTAACAAGTACACTAGGTCAATTGTAGCACAATAAGGTCATATCCATAGGGATTTGGTTTGATAAATAGTAATCTAAAATCCATTCAAGTTTGTAATAATAAAGTGATAAAGTTTTGATAGTTAAATATAAGTTTGAATGATAATAAAATAAGTGATGTTGATTAAGGTGTTGGGATTAGACTTGGCTTATTTCACTCAATTAGACTGCCCTTGATTCTTTATACATTATATTCTTGATCTTAGTGTTCCTGGAAGTACGCTTACTTGTAATTCTAACCTCATGTTTGAGCATTAGAACCTAAGAGTGTCAAACACAGGATGTCCCCATCTAGGTGGAGGACCCCTTGCATTAAGAACAAGACTTTTTAAATCAACTAAAGTCGCATATCCATGTTTGGTATATGCCAAGCATTAGAAAATTTGATTGGATATGATGAGTGATCAAGTCATCAAATAAGTGAAAACAAATCAAATATCCAACACGTAAAACAAGAACATAATATATTGAATCAAGAGCACTACAAAGAGTTTAGAGAACTTACATCCAACCTCAACTAGGAAGAAATCAACTACTCATAATGATGTTTACAATAAGCGGAAGGAGTCACTTCCTTCTTCCCATGATTCTCTTATACGAATATTAAATAAGTGCCTAAGAACCTAGAACTAAACTACTATATCAGTTCTCAAAACTAGCATACAAATAAGAAAGGCATGTGTTGTTTTTATAAAAAAATAGTATGCGACTTTAGCTCCATCTTTGGTGCTTGAGTCGTAGAGGTGTCATTATAGATCTTTCCAAACTGCCTTTCTCAAGGCTTAAGCTACACATTTTAGGCTCAGGCTATTTTAGATATTTCCTCATCATGAGGGCTTCCTTAACCGTCTTTGTGGCGCTTAGCACCATTTCTACTACTCAGCCACATCAATCACAATTTCCTTCATTCTGTATGCACAAACAACGCAAATACATTAAATTCCACTTTTTACTATTTCCTCTTTCCTCATTTTGTATTTGATGCAAAATGTGTTGTTTTAATGATTTTTACGTTGAAATTATGCAAGATAAGTGTCTAAATGATATGTAATTTTACTAATATTAGGCATTTATCAACATGCCTTAACTTCAGCTCTTTGCTTGTCACCAAACAAAGCTTAAACAATTCTATAGAATGGTTTTAAGAATCTAATCATGGTTGATCTAGGAACTTATAATTCACACTCATCAAAAGCTAAGAGAAATGTAATCAATATACTTGAATTGGAACCAATGAAATCAGTTAGACACAAACGCAATTTAGTTATCATGGCTAAAGATCAAACACAGGGTCTCTCAATAGATTTTATGTTTTAAGTGCATAATTGCATCCTCTCAAGTGTTCAAAGTGTTTGCTCTCTTAGTACCTTTTGCAATTGTTCACTTAGCTTTGTATTTTCATTTACAACTGCTATATACACATGATTGGCAAAGATCACTAAGGTCTTTTGAGCTTGTAACATGGTTGGGGTATTAAGGAACTTTGTTTTTCAAGACAAGCAAGACTCACTACTAAAAAGGATATCAACAACGTGTAAGTGCCATGAGTCCAAATTTTTCACAATCCTCTTTTTGTTTTGTTTTTCTTTTCTATTGCAGTCCAATTTTCTTTTCTTTTTCATTCCTTTGAGTACACCTCTAATTGACTTTGCTTTTCTTTATCATTTTCTATTTTGAGGTGTCCCAATTCAATTTCTTTTTTGTCTACAATCTTCATTTTCTTTGCATTTTTGGGTATGCTTTCAACATACCCCAACTTTGTTTCTTTGTCATAGCTCACCATTTCCCTTCATGGCACATACACCTTTTTGCATCCTTCCCATTATTAAGAAGGTTTTGATTACCTACATTTTAGGCTTAAGGTTCATGGCTAAGGTTCAAAAAGGGATGATTTTCATTCAAATTCTATGTAGGATGGTTGTTTGGCTTTAGTTTATACAAAATTTTCCACAAAAAATTTACCTTGATCCTTTCTAAGCCAATGATGGTTAATAGTTATAAAAAATTAGACACAACTTCGTGACTCAATCACTTAGGTGTTTTCTCTCATTTTCAAATGAAGTGTTTGACTCACTTATCTCACAAGGTTAGATTCACTTCCCTATGTCAATCCTTAACTAAAAACTGACTTACATTGTGTCAATTTTGCTTTTAAGCACGCTCATGGTTCTTCTTTCTTTCCTTCCTTGCATTCTCAATTTTTTTCCAAACAATTTCAAGAGGGTGTTTTCTTTTTGTGCTTAGTTCTTATCCAACCATGTTCCAAAAAGATTTTTACATCCTAAATTTAATTTTTTGAAAACATGCATGTTAACTATCAAATAACTAATCTAATAGAGAATTTAAAAAGTGAAATTAACATGCAAAAAATTTAAAACAAACTCTATTTTTGGTAGTTTCAATCCTCCTATACATTAGGATCTTTTGATTGGCTCCCAGACCAAATCACCTTGTCAAAGAACTCATCATCTTTAAATTCAGAGGCATCAACATCCCCTTCTGTTGTGATTTTAGTTATTTGACTGCTTCGCTAGCTTTAGTATTGGCAAATTGATGGTCAACTTCAGTACTGAAAAATTGTGTTTCTTGTGCAAATCCTTGACTTGTTTATCCAGCTTCAGTACTGGTTAGTTGTGTCTTTTTAAGTGTGAATCCAGGATTTAAAGTTCCCTTATTCCAATTCCATTTGTTTGCGCAAACTTCATAGAATGTTTCAAGGTGAGCTTAGGGATATTCATGTTCTTTTCCTGAAAATAAATGTGAAGAATGAGGTTAAGAAATGCAAGTTTAGTTTCTACTCCCCTTTCAACAAGTGAAATGACAAATCTGGAAAATTTATAGGTCTTAGGTGCATGGCACACTCTTCTTAAAGCACAAGGCCCAACAACATATCCTCAAATGATAATTCTGCCATATCCTCTATCTGTTTGTTTTGTCATCACTTGTTGAAGAAGAGCTTTTTTTTAATCTTTCTAAGTCTTATTCTTTCTTTTCCTTTTTGGCATGTTCAAAGGCCAAAGTTTCTATAGAATAAAACAAAATAGGATAAAAGTTAAAAGTTCCCTGCAAAATTTTTACTTAGTAACAAGATTAGTATTTGATCTGCTCTTGCCTCTATTGATTGCAATTATCCATCAAGGTTATGTCCAATTTTCATCTAGTATTGCCTTTAAGTTCAATGTTCAAAACCAGACTAAAATTACAACACTTAATTTCACAAGTTACAAACTTTAAACACACTTAAAATCACAATTCAATATTTCTACAGTTTGTTCATCATTTTCAAAATTGAACCACTCCTTCAACAAATCTCTAAAAAATATGTTCTTACATTCAAATTAAAGATCATTGAATCAAGAATGTAACACAAAAAGAATCAAGCCAATTGGATAATTGTGGCAAAAGTTATGCATCAAACAATCAACAAAGGTAAAAATTTTCCTCTAGTTAAGAATAGATTTTATGCAAAATTTTCCTTTCAACACCAGAACTCATAGTAGTGTTCTGCATATTTTCAGAGGTTTGATGATTTTGTTGTCTATTTTGTGAGTTCTCTTTTCAATAACAAAGAACACAAAATTTCAAATAAGAAGAAAGTAATATGCATCTCTTGAACTTACCTTTTGTTTGAGATTTGTGTGAAAGCAAAACATAAAGCTGAAAATAAAGACTTTACAAAAGAGAAAAAATAAAACTATGTAGATTTTACAAGTTTATTTTGTACAAGATATGTACATATTTACAAAAGAAATGTTAGTGAACTACACAAGGTTGCACATGTTTACATAAATATACAACAAACTAAAATTGATTACAAATTACTAGTTATATTTGCGCAAATCCCCGACAATGGCAACAAAACTTGTTGAGACCTAGTTGAGGGTCTATAAATTTGTCTACCAAGTGCACTAGGTCAATTGTAGTACAACAATGTCGTATCCACATGGATTTGGTTTGATAAAATAGTAATCTATAATTAGGGCTGAGCAAACCATACTGAACTACACTAGACTATTAAAAGTTGCACTAAACTAAAAAATAGTTCGTCTGAACTGCACTAAACCGAAAAATCATTCAGACGAACTAAATTGAACTATCTTTTTTTCTAAAAAACTAAACTGCAATGCACTATAATATGAACTGAACTACACTATAATATGAACAGAACTGTTATAAACTTAACTGTTTTAAAAACTGCACTACTTCTAATCTGAATTGCACTATTTTTGCATTGAATTACACTATTTTTGAACTTAACTACACTACTTTTGAAGTTAACTACACTATTTTTGAATCATTTTTTAAACCGAATTGCACTGATTTTGAACCAACTGCACTATTTTTTAACCAAATTGTACTATTTTTGAACCAAATTGCACTGATTTGGAACCGAACTACACTATTTTTAAAATGAATTGTACTATTTTTGAACCGAATTACACTAATTTTATTATATATGATTACACTATGCAATAATAATCTAACTTTTATAATTTAAAAGTGCTTAGAAAATAATACTTAGAAGTGCTTAGGAAAAGTACAAGATCCTATCCAACATGAGCAAATTTTGTATATCAAGAATCATATTAAAGACAAACAAGGTCGTCCATTTATCAACAAAATTAACATCATATGCATCCTACTTCAATACACCAAAATCAAAATATTAATACATCTTAATACAAGGTTCTCCCATAAACAACATCAAAATATTAATACATCTTCAATAATCAAAATATTGTGTGCATTGAAATAGTATGGATAAATAACATTGAAATAATTTACGTATTCATTTTTCTTTCTAGCTACTATTTTACCTGAACTACAAAACGAATTATGTTACGATAGTGAGCAGAAAGGAAAAAGTAAAAAAGACAGTTCAAGTAGTTAACTGAACTCCAAACACAAAAAGTTTAGTTTTTTTTAACTGAACTACAAAACAGTCCAGTTTAGTTTTTGTTAAAAGTAGTTTAGTTTCTAGTGTAGAATAGTATGGATAATCCACAATTCAGTACAATTTGGTAAATTATGTCCCATCCTATCTATAATCCATTCAAGTTTGTAATAATAAAGTGATAAAGGTTTGATAGTTAAATGTAAGTTTTAATAATAATATGATAAGTGACACTGATTAAGGTGTTGGGATTAAACTTGGCTTCTTTCACTCAATTGCATTGCCCTTAATTCTTTATACATTATATTCTTTATCTTAGTGTTCCTGGAAATGCGCTTACTTATAATTCTAACCTCATGTTTGAGCATTAGAACCTAAGGGTGTCAGACACAGGATGTCCCCATCCAAGTGGAGAAACTCTTGCATTAAGAACAAGACTCTTTAAATCAACTAAAGTCGCATATCCATGTTTGGTATATGCCAAATATTAGGAAATTTGATTAGATCTAAGCACTAGACTAGATGTCTCTGCATCTAATATATTGAATAAAGAGCAGTACAAAGAGTTTAGAGAAGTTACATCCAATCCTAACTAGGAAGAAATCAGCTACTCATAATGATGTTTACAATAAGCGCAAACAATCACTTCCTTCTTCCTATGATTCTCTTATAAGGATATTACAACCAATGGCAGATCTTGACCATAATGTTTGGAGGGACTAAAATAATATACTCAACATTTATATATATATATATATATATATATATTTCAAAGAGGTAATTAAGATGAAAACCCTCACCTACACATATAATTATTTGAATATTAAAAAATGATCTCTCTAATTCAACAATTGAATTTTTAGTATCACGCTTCAAGATAAGTGCATTTTTTAAAAATGATAAAAAGGAGATATACTAATGAAAACAAGAGAGATTTTATGACCTTTTTCTAAGTTTAAGAATAAAAATAACTTATCAAAATCTAATAAAAAATTGAGAGACGTAATTTATAAAAGAACAATATATGATAACAAAGTCACAATTAAAAAATTGTCATGAAAAACATATAAGACATAAATTTTCCTTCTTTCCTTCTATATTCATACAAAAATATTTTTACAAAAAATCACAAGATTAAAAATACTATTTATTAAACTAATATTTCACTATCAAGTAAGACAAAAAGAGAGTTATTCCTTATATCTTCGATAATAGAATAGAACATATGAAGAATAAGAATAAAAATGATGAATTCGTGTCTAATTTCCCATTTTTCTTCCTAAACAAAAGAAAACATGTGAGGGTGAGAATATGTGAGAAACTCAAAAGATAATGAAGAATATAAAAAATATCTCAATAAATTTGTTTATTCTTTATTAAATTTAATTTTATCACTACAAGAAAATCATTAATTAGAAACCAATTTTAGAAATCAAAAATACTTCGTCACTATAATTAATTCAGATACCAATTTACAAAATTAAAAATTACTCATTACTAAATAGTCACTATTATGAATAGAAACTTATAATTGATCACTAAATTGGTCACTAATTAATTTGACATTAATTTAAAAACTAATTCATTTTACCTAATTTAGTGACCAATTTTCTTTAAAAATAAAAAGAAATACAAATTTACCTAATTTAATTTGTATCACTATAATAAATATTATATATAATTTAAAAAATAAAAATAAAAATCTAGTGGGCCATGCCCCCCTACACCAACACTAAAGTCCGCCACATATTACAATAAGTTCCTAAGAACCTAGAACTAAACTACTATATCAGTTCTCAAAACTAGCATACAAATAAGAAAGGCATTTGTTGTTTTTATAGAAAAATATTGTGTGGCTTTAGCTCCATCTTTGGCACTTGAGTTGTAAAGGTGTCATTCTAGATCTTTCCAAACCGCCTTTCTTAGGGCTTAAGCTTCACATTTTAGGCTTAGCCTATTCTAGATATTTCATCCTCATGAGGGTTTCTTTAACCGTCTTTGTGGCACTTAGCACAATTTCTACCGCTCAACCGCTTCAGTCACAATTTCCTTGATTCTACTTGCAAAAACAACGCAAGTTCATTAAATTTCACCTTTTATTGTTTCTTTATTCCTCATTTTGTATTTGATGCAAAATGGGTTGTTTTAATGATTTTTACATTGAATTATGCAAGATAAGTATCTAAATGATATGCAATTTTACTAATACTAGACACTTATCTCTCTTTCATAACAATAGAAGTTGACTTCAAAGTTTGATTTCATTTACTAAATTATATATTGACTGGACACTAAATAAGTGCGCACTGATGTCAATATTTTTTCACCCACGCAATGAGTGTTGAGAATATGGGGTTAGGTACATCAAATAAAATCACAACAATTGTGTGCTGATTTTAAGATCAATATTAAGTAAATTGTAGTAACCACTGAAGGTGCACATCAAACAATGTCATTGGTGATGAATTTTAAAATCCCCCTATATATATATATATTAATTAAAGTATGTGAACACGGAAGAGCATTATTCCCTTATTATTATCTGTTGAGTCTCTCTAACGTTAGTGCTTATGCAAGTTATTGTTAGGAATTCAAGTGTGAGTCTAAGTCCTACATTGGATAGAAATGAAAAAGTAGAGCACTATATAAGAATAAAGACCCATAAATCCATTGCCTTAAGGCTTTTGGTTGAGAGTGGTGTCAATTCCTTATGTGGTTGGGCTTAGGTCTCATTGGTGTTGTATCTCTCTAGTGAAACCTCCTCTTCTGTAAACCTAACAGTTACATTCTTATCACAAGGTAAAACCTATTTAAATGATAGTCATGCTATATAAATGTAATCGAATAATATCTTATGCTAACTTGATTGTGTATTTTCAGTGCATTGTCGCAAAGCACATGTCAAAAAAGAAGTACATTCTAAACTTTGAATAATAAATAAGAGCGTCAAAATTTATACATTCTAAAATTGTCCCTGGAATATTAAACTTTGATAATGTGTGGTAGGAAAATAATTTTTTAAACTCATTAAAGTCTAACCTTACTAGGGTATGAACCACCTATTAGATTATCACCCTTTGTAAACAACTTTATACTCATAGACCAACAATTTTTCTAACCAATTTTGTTGAATTTGTGTTGTAATCCTCTCTTCCAACAAGCATCTTTGGATTTTCGTTTGAAGTTTAAATAATAAATTTTAAACTTGCAAATTAAAATCATACAATGTTAACCTTATGAAATTTATGATGTTCTAAAGTTGTAATATGAAAGTTGGTTGTATGATATTTTAGACTTTGAAACCTTCATTGTGCTTCATTTTCAAGTGTAATTTTTATTGCATGGATCATGGTTGGAAGTAAAACACTTTTTATGTCATATAATATTTGTTGTCCTTACTATAAGAATCTCCTTAGGATTGTGAGTTTTGTTGGTAGTAGGGGTTATTTATAAGTGTTTGAATTTAACCCCATTTATAAGTTGAAAATAAATAATAATAATAGTTATTTCAAAATTACTCTTTAATTAGAATTGAATAGGTGCCTAATCAAGAAACAAAAATTTTAGATTTTAACTTATAATGATTTTTTAATATTTTTTTTTGTCAATTTGTTAGTTTATGAAGATCGGTATGTCCCTTGTATATTGTTTGTAAAATTTAATTAGAAAGAAGATAAAAGAGAAATCTAATAATAAGTTGACCATTTATACCCTAGTGAATTTTAAACATAACATTTATTTTGTTTGAATTTTAGCTCCAATTTTTTAACTAAAAAGTGATAACTTGGAAATTTTAATTACAAATAATGGGTCTAAATAAAAAGTTAAGGTATTTTATTTATGCTCAACCACCAAAAAGAATAAGAGTAAAATAAGTACATCATATAACCTTGAAAAGAAATTGATTGAGATGGAATTATTGATAGGTGAATATATAAACGTGATTAGGGATGTATATGATTATGGAAGCATTGTTGTGAAACTATGATCATAATGAGTTTGTTAATATATACAAGCATGTATGTATTTGATGTAATTCCATGGGTCTCATGGGGAGATATTATGGTAGTGCTATTTCAGTGTAGGCATTGGACCATGGATTCAAGTAAGGTGACATCCTGAAATTCTAATGATCATTCACACTAAAATAGAGTAGAATGGATCATGTGGTGAAAGTAGGAGGAGGTCCTAGTCTATGGCAGGATAATGACCTTAGATAATGATGAATTAACATTGTGTGTGGTAGGGTGAAACCCATTGACAATAGCTCTACATAGAAGTAGAGGCCATCACAAGTGCAAGTCTCTAATGATTTCGATTCCAAATGCTTGTATCCAGATAATTGAATTTAATGTCTATTGTCTCTGAGCAATTATGTGAATTATTGTAGTTTGTCCATTTATTGCTTATAATATATGATTTAAATGGTTTTAGGATAAATCTTTTGTATACTAGCTAACCCTTATACTTTGTAATTTTGTGTTATTTTTTTCTTTTGTGATGATTATCATTTTGATGAAAGCAAATAAAGATGCATGTTTAAAAGCACCTATGAAGGATCAAAAGTCCATAATTAGAATTGCAAGATTGTAGATGGCAACAGATGATGAGTGGTTAATATGTTTGGAATAAAGATATTTTTGTAGGTTTGATATTGTTGTATAAATGATATATTTTTATAATCTTAACTCTTGAAACACTATACTTATATGCTTTTTATTCTATTAATCTATGTTTAAATAATATTATAAACTATCTTATTTTATTATTTTTATACTACTATTACATTTAGAGATCGTTGCTCCAAGCTAATACTAGTTACTCTCAGCTGATACTAGTTACCGTGCTTTTCTTTTAGAATCACTGTCCAAAGATGATGCAATGCCGGTTCTAATTATTAGCCAGGGTCAAAATTTATGCTTTAGCATGCACCACCACTAATTTTCAAAATTCTTAATGTTACAAAAATAATAAAATATTAAAATACAAATTAATTATCTTCCTGTATAATTGAACATTAGATGCATATATATATATATATATATATATAATATTAAAAAATATAAAATATATGTAACAAATATTTTGTATTATACATTTTCATTAATATAGAATTAATGTTTATTGTTTACATCAAAATCAAAGGTGAGAGTAACTTATGATATCAACCGAGTACATAGGATGAGCAAATTTAAATCATATAATTATACCTGAACTAAAATTAAAAATAATTTTATGATTTCATGATTGATTTTTTTTAATTTTATATTTAAAAAATTATTTGAAAAGAAAAAAACAGATCTCCCACCCAACACAGTATAACATTTGCAAACCTACTGTTCAATCAGGTGATCTCATCGACGTGTATGTTATTGTTTTAAATTAATGACTTAAAAAGTATTTATAAAAAAATCCTTTACATAATCGAGGGATATCAGATAAATACATTGTTTTTAATTTGATCTAATACCCCTTCCTTAGCAAAAAAGATTAAATTTTGTGTGACCTGCATCGAAAGTTTAAATATATACAACACCTTTCATAAATGAATAAATAAATAACGAAAGTATAGCGTGTTAAAGAACTTAAATTTCGTGGTACATCCAAATGGCACATACAATGTAAGAGTGTTAGATTTGGTTGGTAAGGTGAAAAAGTAAAAATGGAATTGAGCAACAACTCTATTGCCATTTCTCCAACGCTAAGAAACCTAGGCTTTGTCATTAAGAAATGCAAAAATATTATTATATATGTCAATTAAACACTTAAATAAAATGAAAAAAATTGATTTAATAATAAATAAAGAAATAAATTAATTAATTACAACATGTATGATATGTGGCAAGGTGAAATTGAATCGAAGGGTGTTAAGCATAGCAGAGCGCAGGAAGAAGAAGATGAAGAAGAAGAGAGTGGGAGGGACGAGGGTTTCACGTATTGGCCTTCAATCACGGGATTCCACGTGGAGCCTTCCCATTCGTGGACCCCACGCTGACGCTGACGTGGTGGAGGGGTGTGCGCGAAAACTCAAACTCGAGAGATAGACTTGATTATATATTAGCAATAGAAGAAAGAAGAAGAGAGAGAAACGTGATTTGTTGATGCAACGCGGTGCGAGTGGCCGTCCGAAAGATTTCCAAAATTTTCATTTTTTAAATTTTTTTTATTTTAATATTTCTGTTTTGAAGAAACTTAGTAACTGGCATTTATTTTTCTTTCTCTTCCCGAACAACACTACTCATATTTTGTTCATCTTTCGTTACCTCCCCCTGCTTTCTAGGGCTGCGAACAACCCAAACATTTTCCGAAAAGTTAGAAAAAATAGATTGATCGAAGCGAGTTAAAAAAAAATAAAAAAAAAGATTAGGAAAAGGAAAGGAGGAGAAGAACTGAATTCAGAAATCGGAAAGCAGAACCTGGGAATCGCAATCTGGTAGATCTTGCTGCCATTTTTGATCGGCACGGAGGGGGCGCATTTGCTGCTGCTGGAATCGCAGATTGTTTGGTTTGGGTGATTGGTTTGAATGGTGTTTTGTTTTTTCCCTTTTCGGAGGGAAATAGGTAGTTGGTGGATCTGGTGAATGGTCATCGGATGATAGAGGTGTTTATATGTTTCGAGGATCGAAAGGGAAAACGATGAAATGGGTAACATTGCTTAAGGACTTCAAAGAGAAGGTTGGCCTCACTCAATCGCCATCCTCTGCTGCTCTTTCTGCTTCTCCTCCCTCCTCTTCTTCTTCCCGCGACAACAATGTCTTTTCAGCTTCGCAATCCTTTTCTTCGTCCCCTTCCAGGTCCTTATATTTATACCTTTTTTTTTTTAATTTTCTCTTTTGGGTTTATGCTGCTCTTAGTTATATGGTGAAGTTTGAAGAATGAAAAATTGTTGTTCGAGTGGGATGATTTGAGTGTTGCATTGGCTTTGATTTGCTCGTGAACAGAGATTAAACGATACAATAGAAGGTAGAGAGAGGTGCTTGTAGTTTGTGTCTTTTCAACTGTGGAAGGATGGAATAGATTATGGTTAACGCGTAGCTTAGAGTTAGGTGCAGTTGTAAGATCCTATTACTTTCTGTTTGCTGCTATTTTTTTTTTTGAAGTGCTGTTTGTGTGAGTTGTCGATGCTAAGTTGTAAGGAGCTAAGGATTGTCCTGAGGTCAGTTTTCGGTATATGAAAGGGACAGTGCTGGGCAGGGAAAAGCTTGGTTCTTGAAGTATGGTGCTCAAAATTGTGTGTTTTCCGTATCTTATCAATTTCCTTGTAGAATTTGCAGTGGATTTACATGTGATAGTTGTATTTTTTGTTGCACATTGATTGCCGTTTTTTATGATAAGTTTTAACTTGTCCGCATGGTTACTAAATCTATTTCCCTTTGTGGGAGTCTGCAACTAGCTCCATTTTGTTGACTTTTTTTCACTGCTAACGTTCCAGTTTTGTACTGGTGCATGTGGTTTATTTGTTAGTTATTGGAGCTTAACTGCTTGATAGGTCATTTCAGCATCATGGGTACCTTAATTACGAAATGGGAGTTTGAATTTTTGGGTGTGTTTGCTTTTATGCTTATTTAGTTATTTGTGGCTGCCAAAACATTCATGTTTATTGATTGCAAGACTGAAGACTAGCTAATTGTTTAAAATGATGAAAACATGTCAGTTCTTAGTTTCACACATCCATTGAGCATGTTAGTTGATGCATGATTTTGTTGCCACATTGCAGCATTGACATATTTCAGCACATTTCCTGCATTAGATTATATCATGGTTCTGTGAATTAGTGCATTAATTGTACTGTATATTAAAATACTTTTATTTAACGCACCAAATTTCAAATTCTAATGTTTCATGATTGGTTAGAAATGATTTTCATGGACTGTTTTTTATTATGACACACTCTCATTAAGATGTTAGATGATATTTTGACCTTTTATATCTTTAAATCAGGGACAAACATGAACTGGAATTGGACTTCAAGAGATTCTGGGAAGAGTTTCGATCTTCCAGCTCTGAGAAGGTTTTTGTCAATGCTTATTTTATTTTGACAGTCTCATGCAAATTTGACATGTTGTAGTTGATGATGATAAGTCAGGAGTTGATTATGCTTTCTCATTTCCTTGCAGGAAAAAGAAGCGGCCTTGAATTTGAGCATAGATGCCTTTTGTAGATTAGTGAAGCAGCATGCTAATGTAGCTCAGTTAGTTACAATGTAATGAAACACTTTTTCCTTAGCTTTATTGCACTGCTACCCATAACTCAATCTCTATGAGCATCATCGTTTTGATTAGGTGGTAGTAGGAAATGTTTTGTCCTCAAGTAATAGAGTTATTGGATTTGTAGAATGATGAGCCTAAACCTACTTTGCATTGTCAGTTGGAAGTTGCAACATTCTTTTGCATGTATTTGCTTTGGTTATTTATGGTGCAGTAGCGCTACTCATGTGCTTAGCTATTTATTATGTTCTAGTGCTTTGGAATGAAGTCATTGATGAGGGCGAAAACAGTGATATCTAAGTTTTTTGTAACTTAAGTGGGCTTAAAGTGGAAGTGTTCTTGGTGATCAAGTGAAATTTAAATATCTAGTGGATGCACCTTGTGGTTCAGACGATTACAAGATATTTTAAAACTATTGATGTTGTTTTTCGGTTGAAGGTGAAAATTTGTCTCATTCTGTTGCAAACCAGCAAATTAGGAATGAGAAAGAAAAGAAAGATTTTGTATATTGTAGGGTTAAAAGAAAAATGAATAGAAGGGCAATCTCTCCTCTAAGGGTTTCCCCTTCACAAAGAGCTAATGCTCTATTTACAAATGATACAAACGAGCATTAATCCTTTCTCCTTACATCCTCCTATTTATTTAATTCATTAGCCCCTTAACTAACTGATCAATATCCTAACTGTTATAACAAAGTGCCCTTTCCCACGGTCTTAACAACTTCTGCCATGAATATGTGTCTAGATACCATTGTTATTAAATGAACTTGGGAGTTGGTTTATATCTTACCATTTTCATTCTGAAGATTTTGAAAAATATAGATTGCATCTTCTTAGAAATGTTAAAATGTATTATTCATCTTGATGATTGGAGTTTATTAACTGGCTTTTGTAATGTTGATGGTAAACAGGTTAGTTGAAACCCATATATTCTCATTTGTTGTGGGAAGAGCATTTGTGACAGATATAGAGAAGTTAAAAATCAGCAGTAAAACAAGATCTTTGAGTGCTGTTCAAGTTTTAAAGTTTTTCTCAGAAGTCACAAAGGTTTCTCTTAGTCATTTCTGCATACCTTTTTTTTTCATCCTTTTCTATTTGCTTTTTAAATTTACAGAGATTCCTTTCCATGCAGGATGGAATCAGTCCAGGGGCAAATTTATTAACTTCAGTGGAAATCCTTGTCTCTGGGGTATGCTTCTGGGAAAGTTTTTTTGGCAAGTCAGTTTTTATTAGGAGATATAGAATACATGTTAATTTATTTACAGGAAAATATGCAACTGCGTTTTTGTTTGCTTGGATGGAAATATTTGTGTAATTAATACAGGTGATTGTGTTAGGTTTGTTGCTTAGTGGGGTAATCTGGTGGTTGGTGTTACTGGGACCCGTTGTGTTTGTGTAACCGTATATTCCTAGATTTTCTTGAGCTTTAAGCAGAAGTTTTTATGTATATACTTTTTTTGTAGCCCATTGACAAGCAATCTCTACTTGACTCTGGAATATTTTGCTGTCTCATTCAAGCTCTGAATGCCCTTCTCGATCCTGATGCAACCATTCAAAGGTCAAATAGTGCTATCGATCATGAAGAAAACCTCATATTACAAAATGATTATGATGGTGAAGTTGGGAAAAACCGCCGGCTTGAGGTTCTGTTGTCTGCATGATCTACTTGCCTTGAATATGCATTTTTATTTTTAACACATGATTGTAGGGCAAACCATTTATTTTTAAAGAGTTCACCCTATTTAGTCTAGTTGTGGTTTTGTAAACTCTATATTTCCTTAGCCTGAAAGCATAAACTATAAAAAATAACTTGGTTATGAGTAACTAGTTGGGATATTATAAAATCACTTTTGTGCATTTTCTTAGTTTGCATTTTAAACTATTTTGCTTATGCAGGTGGAAGGAAGTGTAGTGCATATCATGAAAGCTCTAGCAAGCCATCCATCAGCGGCACAGAGTTTGATAGAGGATGATTCACTTCAGCTGCTTTTTCAAATGGTTGCCAAGGGATCTCTGATTGTTTTCTCTCGCTATAAGGAAGGACTTGTTCCATTGCACAGCATACAACTTCACCGACATGCTATGCAGGTAAACTGTGGCACATTTGTCTGCGGTCAAGTTAGTATTGGAATTGATGTAAATATTGCATATGATGAATAGTTTGAACTGATAATGTTATTCTGATGGTTGAATATTGAATACTTATGTTTTTGCAATTCTAGATACTTAGTCTTCTTTTGGTAAATGACTATGGAAGCACGGCTAAGTACATCCGCAAGCATCATTTGGTATGTCATCTATCTTCGAAAACTAAACACTTTTTATGTCAAAGAAGTTGCCTCAGAACTGATATTATATTTCTTTTTTATATATTATTACCATGCAGTTTTTGTTCATTTTTATCACTTTGATGGCATATGTCAATGTTCAACAACATCTGTGGGGTAGTTTGCAATGATACATCATTATGTTATGTTTCCAAGAGTAGAAGCTTAAATTATTTATTATTACTATTGTTGTTGTTATTTTGCTTTTAGTAATTGATGAAGGGGTGGGTTGGTGTTAGTTTTAAGATTTATTGTGACAAAAGGATCTCCTTTTGGTCTCTTGCAATCTCATGTAAAATGAGGAGCAAACTGGTCTGTTGCAAAACTGGTCTTGCTATCAGATGTTCTACTCTTTACAAAACATTATATCACATGATGCTTTGTACTAATTACATAATTGCAAAATATGTTGTGGGTTTGAGAAAAATGTGTTTTGTAGTAGAAATTCAGATTTGTTATCAATTGCAAAAAAATCTGTAAGGTCATGTCAGGCTCTTCCTTGCAAAGCTTAAGGGACGGACGAGGAAAAAAAATTATAGACATGAGGCAGGGGTGCTAATAATTTAGAACGGGGGGAGAAACTAGGAACAAATTTAAGTAGTTGGATTTATAGTAACAGTCAATACTGTTCTTGAATAGTTGATTTGGTTTCTTGATCAGTTTGATTATTCATAGAAAATGACAAGGGCATCAGTGTACTTAGGTTGACTTAGTTCTGCATTTGCTGTGAAATATGTAACTGACCAGTTTAGAACTTGTAGAAACAAAATATGGTTCTGAAAGTGTCATATAGTTCATGAAATTGTTGTGATTGAACTGATAGTTCTGGTGTGCTCAAGTCACATCTAAGTAAAATAAATAAACTTCTTAAAAAATCATGTTTTATTGTTTTAAATTTGAAAGTTTGTGTCCCCTGACTCTGTTGGATGATGCCTTAACTCACTTATAATTATGAAGTTAGTGCATGTGGCTTTGGTGCAGTTACATTTTTGTAGAATATTGCACTAATGTTGATCCATATTGTTCGTAGGATTCATTATATGTTTTTGAAATTAATCCTGTGATTATTTGTCCTCCATGCAGATAAAAGTTCTTTTATTGGCTGTGAAAGATTTTGACCCTGATTGTGGAGATGCTGCATATGCAGTAGGCATTGTTGATTTGTTACTCAAGTGTGTAGAGTTGTCATATAGAGCTGGTAATTTTTAATTTTATCAGAAGAGCAGTGGATAATGTTCATATACGCATAACAATATTGGCTAAAATGTGGTTAAATATACTTTTCTATAGTTAACTTTTAAAGGAAATGTTGTGTATTTCTAATTTGTTATATTGGTTCTGCAGAGGCTGCTAATGTCAGACTTCGAGAGGATATACATAATGCCCATGGATATCAATTCCTAGTTCAATTCGCTCTAACTCTGTCCAACATGACAAAGAATCAGGGATTTCAATCTGCTCATTCAGATACATTTGATGAGCAAAATATTGCTTTAGATGGATCCCAAAATAGTAGAGAACAAAATTTCAATGAACAAGAACAGTCTTCCAGTCAATATCTTTCGCCCACATTGTCTAGGTTGTTAGATGTCCTTGTTAGTCTAGCTCAAACCGGACCAAATGAGTCTCCACGTGCTAATGTAGGCAAGAGTTCTAAATCTACTCAGAACAGGGGTGGTGGTCACAGCAAAAGTCGTACCTTATCTTCTGATTGGCTTGGTGATGAACTTTGGGAGAAGGAAAATGATAAAATTAAAGACCTTGAAGCAGTCCAGATGTTACAGGACATTCTCCTCAAAGCTAATACCTGGAAGTTGCAGGCTGAAGTATTAAATAGACTTTTTAAATTATTTTCAGGCCACATAGAGAACTATAGCTTGTGTCAGCAATTACGAACTGTTCCACTTTTAATACTAAATATGGCCGGTTTTCCTTCTCATTTGCAAGAGATAATCTTGAAAATTCTGGAGTATGCTGTGACTGTAGTAAATTGTGTTCCCGAGCAAGAGCTACTTTCACTTTGCTGTTTGTTGCAGCAACCAATAACCTCAGAGCTGAAGCAGACAATTCTTTCTTTCTTTGTAAAACTCTTATCTTTTGACCAACAATACAAGAAAGTTTTGCGAGAAGTTGGTGTTTTGGAAGTTATGTTAGATGATCTGAAGCAACACAAGATTTTGGCTCCTGATCAACAGACTGTTAACTCACATCAGCTGGAGAGGAAAAATAGCTCAAACAATTTCAAGAAACATATGGACAATAAGGATGGCATTATTACCTCACCCAAGCTTATGGAATCTGGTTCTGGCAAGTTTCCTATTTTTGATGTAGAGGGTACAATTGCTATTGCCTGGGACTGCATGGTGTCTTTATTGAAGAAAGCAGAGGCTAATCAAGCTTCATTCCGCTCATCTGGTGGTGTGACTGTGATATTACCTTTTCTGGTGTCTGATGTACATCGTTCAGGGGTCCTTAGGATATTGTCATGTCTTATAATTGAAGATACCTCTCAGGTTTGTTCATGTTCTCTAAAATAAATTCTATTCTCTAAATTTGGAGTGGATTTGTGCAGTTACTGGCTCATAATAAGTGTTGTTAATCACAATACAGTAATTCTTGAATGTGTGCGGATGCATCTGCGTACAAAATTACTTAGGTGTTGTTTCACTTTAAATCATCATGATGACTCTGATTGTAACTTTTGCCAGGCTCATCCTGATGAATTAGGCACGTTGATTGAAATTTTGAAAAGTGGAATGGTTACCAGTGCCTTAGGATCCCAATACCGGCTTTCCCTTGATGCAAAGTGTGACACTATGGGAGCACTATGGCGGATCCTGGGAGTTAATAATTCTGCTCAGAAGGTTTTTGGTGATGCCACTGGTTTTTCCCTTTTACTCACAACTCTACATGGGTTCCAAAGCGATGGAGGGGACACAGATCCATCTTCATTGAATGTTTACATTAAGGTGTTTACGTATTTGTTGCGTGTTGTAACTGCTGGAGTATCTGACAATGCTGTTAATAGAATGAAGTTGCACACAACTATATCATCACAAACTTTCTTTGATCTTCTTAGTGAGTCTGGCTTATTGTGCGTGGAACATGAAAAACAAGTCATCCAGTTGATGTTGGAACTCGCCCTAGAAATTGTTATTCCTCCTTTCTTAGCATCAGAGGGTTTAACAAAATCAAATGCAATTGAGAATGAGTCGTCTCATAATCTTTTATTGACTCCATCAGGCCCAATTAATCCTGAGAAAGAGCGGGTATACAATGCTAGTGCTGTTAGAGTTCTGATTCGTTCATTATTGCTGCTTACTCCTATGGTGCAGTTAAAACTCTTAGACCTGATTGAAAATTTGGCCCATGCTGGTCCCTTCAATCAGGAAAGCCTCACGTCTTCAGGTGTGTACTATATTGTTTGTTGTTATTTGTTATTCTTTAATGCTCACTTGATATTTTGGTTATATTTTAGGCTGTGTGGAACTTTTGCTGGACACAGTCCAACCTTTTCTTTCGGGTTCGTCTTCTTTGCTCACTTATGCATTGAAAATTGTGGAAGTCCTTGGTTCTTACAGGTACGGAGAGTATGCTTACTGCCGTTGTGCTAAAATTATGGCATTTTAATCTACTACTGTACTTATATTTGAATAAAAACATGTTTCTTTTGATTAGGCTATCTGCATCTGAACTTCGTATGCTCATTAGATATGTTCTGCAAATGAGGATGAAAAATTCAGGTCATTTTATTGTTGAAATGATGGAAAAGTTAATTCTGATGGAAGACATGGCCTCAGAAAATATTTCCCTGGCACCATTTGTGGAGATGGATATGAGCAAGATTGGGCACGCTGCCATTCATGTTTCCTTGGGTGAAAGATCATGGCCTCCAGCTGCTGGATATTCATTTGTTTGTTGGTTCCAGTTTCGTAATTTTTTAAAATCACAATCAAAAGACACTGACATTTCAAAATCTGCCTCTTCCAAGAAGCGCTCTGGTTCAAGTGGATTGCATGAGCGACATATCTTAAGAATTTTTTCTGTTGGTGCTACTAACAATGATACTGCAACCTATGCAGAATTATATCTCCAGGAGGATGGTGTTCTTACCCTTGCAACCAGCAACTCTTCTTTCTTATCATTTTCTGGTTTGGAACTTGAAGAGGGAAGGTGGCATCACCTTGCAGTCATTCACAGCAAACCAAATGCTCTTGCTGGGCTGTTTCAAGCTAGTTTTGCATATGTTTATCTGAATGGAAAGTTAAGACACACTGGGAAATTAGGATATTCACCATCTCCACCTGGTAAACAATTGCAGGTCACTATTGGGACATCAGTTGGAAATGCTAGAGTCAGTGACTTGACATGGAAACTGCGCTCTTGCTATCTTTTTGAGGAAGTGCTTACCCCAGGATGTATTTGTTTTATGTACATACTTGGTAGAGGATACAGGGGACTATTCCAGGACACAGATCTTCTACAATTTGTACCTAATCAGGCCTGTGGTGGTGGTAGTATGGCCATATTAGATTCTTTAGATACTGATTTGACTTTGGCTGCTAATGGTCAGAGACTGGATTCTACAAGCAAGCAGGGAGACTTAAAAGCAGATGGGAGTGGAATTGTCTGGGATTTGGAGAGACTTGGAAACCTTTCTTTACAGCTTTCTGGAAAGAAACTCATTTTTGCATTTGATGGAACTACCACGGAATTCATTCGATCATCGGGTAGCTTTTCAATGCTTAATCTGGTAGATCCCATGTCTGCTGCTGCCTCTCCAATTGGAGGTGTGTAAATAAATTTAGAAAAGTTAGAAATTATGTTTCTTTCTCTTGTTTGATTTCTTTCTTCAATCTCAGTTTTATTTTAATTTTGGGGATTGCAGGTATTCCACGTTTTGGACGTCTTGGTGGAGATAGTTATATCTGTAAGCAAGGTGTGATTGGAGAGACAATCTGCCCTATTGGTGGGATGGAACTTGTTCTTGCTCTTGTTGAAGCAGCAGAAACTAGGGATATGCTGCATATGGCACTAACTCTCCTTGCATGTGCACTTCATCAAAATCCTCAGAATCTTAAGGACATGCAAACTTATAGGGGCTACCATCTACTTGCCCTTTTTCTGCGTCGTAAAATGTCATTGTTTGACATGCAATCTCTTGAGATCTTCTTTCAAATTGCTGCATGTGAAGCTTCTTTTTCTGAACCAAAAAAGTTGGAGACTATTCAGACTACTCTGTCTCCTTCTTCATCTCTGCTGGAAACTGGTCTTGAGGATAATTTTTTGTCAAAGTTTCCGGATGATAATTCTTCAGTTGGATCTCCTGGGGACATGGATGATTTTTCTGCACAAAAAGATTCATTCAGTCACATTTCAGAGCTTGAAAATACTGATGTTGCTGCTGAAACTTCAAATTGCATTGTCTTGTCAAATGCAGACATGGTTGAACATGTTTTATTAGATTGGACATTGTGGGTAACTGCCTCAGTTTCAATCCAAATTGCATTACTTGGATTTCTTGAAAATTTAGTGTCCATGCATTGGTACAGAAATCACAATCTTACAATTTTGCGGCGAATTAACCTTGTTCAACATTTACTAGTGACATTGCAAAGGGGTGATGTTGAAGTTCCCGTCCTTGAAAAATTGGTTGTACTGCTTGGGGTCATTTTGGAGGATGGCTTTCTATCTTCTGAGCTTGAAAATGTGGTTAAATTTGTGATAATGACATTTGATCCCCCAGGGTTGGTTTCACAGCGTCCAATAATGAGAGAATCAATGGGTAAACATGTAATTGTCAGAAATATGTTACTAGAGATGTTTATTGATCTACAAGTCACTATTAGATCAGAAGAGTTGCTTGAGCTGTGGCATAAACTTGTTTCCTCTAAGTTAATTACGTATTTTCTTGATGAAGCAGTTCATCCCACTAGTATGAGATGGGTCATGACTCTACTTGGTGTGTGTCTTACTTCCTCTCCAACATTTGCAATTAAATTTCGCACAGGTGGAGGTTATCAAGGTTTAGTTCGGGTGCTTCCCAGTTTCTATGATTCCCCAGACATCTACTATATTTTATTTTGTTTGATATTTGGCAAACCAGTTTACCCAAGGTTACCAGAGGTCCGAATGCTGGACTTTCATGCCCTTATGCCAAATGATGGAAGTTTAACAGAACTGAAGTTTGTAGAGTTGTTGGATTCTGTAATTGCCATGGCAAAAACAACTTTTGATAGAGTAAGCATGCAAGCAATGCTTGCCCACCAAACTGGTAATCTTTCCCAGGTTGGTGCAAGCCTTGTGGCTGAACTTGTAGAGGGAAATTCAGACATGGCTGGTGAGCTTCAGGGGGAAGCTCTGATGCACAAGACATATGCTGCTCGCCTTATGGGTGGAGAGGCATCAGCCCCTGCTGCTGCAACTGCCGTTCTAAGATTTATGGTTGATCTGGCTAAAATGTGTCCTCCCTTTACTGCTGTTTGTAGACGTGCAGAATTTCTTGAAAGCTGCATAGATCTGTATTTTTCTTGTGTGAGGTTTGTTATGAGATGATCTCTATATCCTTTATTTTTATAGAATTTATTTGTATTCTCTATTCTTTTGTTTCCTCTTTAATCATATGTTGACTACTTAACCTGATGATCATCTTAATTGAATTAAGTCCTTGTTGAACTAAACCTTTTTGCTTTTGCAGGGCTGCACATGCTGTTAAAATGGCCAAAGAACTGTCGGCAGTGACAGAAGAGAAAACATTAAATGACGGTGATGATACATGCAGTTCCCAAAATACATTTTCTAGTTTGCCTCTGGATCAGGACCAGTCTATGAAAACCTCCATCAGTCTTGGAAGTTTTCCTCAAGGACTGGTAAGTTCAAGTTCTGATGATATGACTGCACCACCAAACTCTATGGCTGGTGAGAAATCACCGAATAATATTACTGTCTCTGAGCTGGAGTCAAATAAATCTGTCCGTGAAGACATACAAACTGTTCAGAGCTTGGATGCTGACAATGCTGATCAAGGTTCTGTTGCTTCCAGTGCCCACGAATTTAGCTTTCACAGCATGAAGGGAAATTTGGACATACTCCAACCACCAGATTCCCAGAGTTCGGTCTCCTTTGCTGCGCTGGATTCTCCCGTATTATCGGAAAAGTCCAGTTCAAAAGTTCCCCATACACCTTCTTCAGCACCAGTTGTTGCATTGACATCTTGGCTGGGAAGTGGAAGCCATAATGAAGCTAAGTCTCCCTTGACTGCCACTCCTTCTTTTGACTCTGCCATGTCTGCTACGGAGTTTGATTTATCTCCAAATCAAAAGTCTAGTTCTCAAGGGACATCTGTGAATGCTCACTTTGTTATTACCTCAAAGCTGCTTTTGGACACAGATGATTCTGGATATGGCGGTGGTCCATGTTCTGCTGGAGCTACTGCTGTGTTGGATTTCATAGCAGAAGTGCTTTCTGATTTTGTGACGGAACAGATCAAAGCATCGCAGCTCATAGAGAGCATCCTGGAAAGTGTTCATTTACATGTTGATGGTGAGTCTGTGTTAGTTTTCCAAGGTCTATGCCTTAGTAGGTTTATAAACTTCCTTGAAAGGCGACTGTTACGTGATGATGAAGAAGATGAGAAAAAATTGGATAAGATTCGCTGGTCCTCAAATTTGGATGCTTTGTGCTCAATGATTGTGGACCGGGTATACATGGGTGCTTTCCCTCAGCCTTCAGCGGTACTGAAAACTCTTGAGTTCTTATTATCAATGCTGCAATTGGCAAACAAAGATGGTAGAATTGAAGAAGCTGCTCCTAGTGGAAAGAGGCTCTTATCAATATCAAGAGGAAGTAAGCAATTAGAGGCTTATATCCATTCAATTCTTAAGAACACTAATCGAATGATATTATATTGCTTTCTCCCATCATTCTTAGTCAATATAGGGGAAGATGATCTTCTTCTGCGGTTGGGTTTGCTTAATGAACCAAAAAAGAGATTGTTCTCTACTTCCTCTCAAGATGAATCAGGAATTGACATTAGTACAGTCTTACAATTATTGGATGCTCATAGAAGAATTATATTCTGTCCCAGCAACACTGATACAGATCTTAATTGCTGTTTATGTGTGAATCTGATATCTCTTCTTCGTGATAAAAGACAAATTGTACAAAATATTTCCATTGATGTGTTCAAGTATCTTCTGGTACATAGGAGAGCCGCGTTAGAAGACTTGCTTGTTTCTAGACCTAATCAAGGGCAGCAACTTGATGTTCTCCATGGTGGTTTTGATAAATTATTGACTAGAAGTTTATCTGAGTTTTTTGAGTGGTATCAAAATATTGAACAGGTTGTAAATAAGGTATTAGAGCAGTGTGCTGGAATTATGTGGGTGCAGTATATTGCAGGATCAGCAAAGTTTCCAGGAGTGAGAATCAAAGGCATGGAAGGACGTCGTAAGAAAGAAATGGCAAGGAAGTCTCGAGAAGCTGCGAAATTGGATTTAAGGCACTGGGAGCAGGTAAATGAGAGAAGATATGCACTGGATTTAGTTCGTGATGCAATGTCCACTGAGTTGAGAGTTGTTAGGCAAGATAAGTATGGATGGATTCTACATGCAGAGAGTGAGTGGCAGTGCCATCTACAGCAACTTGTGCATGAACGTGGTATTTTCCCATTAAGTAAATCCTTTTTCACAGAAGAGCCAGAATGGCAGCTTTGTCCCATTGAAGGTCCATATCGAATGAGGAAAAAACTTGAATGCTGCAAACTGAAAATTGATACCATACAGAATATTCTTGAGGGACAGTTTGAGTTAGAGAAAGCAGAATTTTCTAGAGGAAAAATTGAAAATGGTCCTGATGCATCAGACTCAAAACCTTATTTTCAACTTCTGACTGATGATAGCAAGCAGAATGGTTCTGACAGTGAGCAGTTTGATGAGCCTTTCTTTGATAAGTTAGATAGTGTCAAAGATGGTGTTTATGGTAAGAATGAGTGGAATGATGACAAGGCAAGCAGCATAAATGAAGCAAGCCTCCATTCTGCACTTGAGCATGGTGCTAAATCTAGTGCAATATCTGTCCCAATTGAAGGAAGCACACACGGAAGATCTGAGATGGGTTCTCCAAGGCAATCCTCTTCAATGAGAATTGATGATGTTAAGATTGTCGATGATAAATCTGATAAAGAACTGCACGACAATGGTGAATACTTGATCAGACCTTTTTTGGAACCTTTCGAGAAAATCCGATTTAAATACAACTGTGAACGGGTTATGGGTCTTGACAAACATGATGGCATTTTCCTGATAGGTGAATTCTGTTTGTATGTGATTGAAAACTTTTATATTGATGATTCTGGTTGCTTTTGTGAGAAGGAATATGAAGATGAGCTCTCAGTTATTGATCAGGCTTTGGGTGTCAAGAAAGATGTTACTGGCAGTGCGGATTTTCAATCCAAATCAACTTCGTCATGGAACACACCAGTTAAATCATTGGTTGGGGGAAGAGCATGGGCGTATAGTGGTGGTGCATGGGGTAAGGAGAAAGTACATACCGGTGGAAACTTACCTCATCCTTGGCGCATGTGGAAGTTTGACAGTGTTCATGAGATTTTGAAACGTGATTACCAACTTCGTCCTGTTGCTATTGAAATATTTAGCATGGATGGTTGTAATGATCTCTTGGTTTTCCACAAAAAAGAGAGAGAAGAAGTTTTTAAAAATCTAGTTGCCTTAAATCTTCCTCGGAATAGCATGTAAGAATTATGTCCTTGTCTTTAATAATCTGCTTGGTACGGGATCTTTTATATGTTTTTCATAACGTATTAGCAAATTGCAAGTAGCGTATCTTTGGAAATTATTACTAGTTTTTTTATCGTAGCATTTATGCTATGATATTGATGAGTTTGTAGTATAAAAAAAACCAAGGATTTAAAATATGCCATCATTCTGGTGCTTTTCTTTTAAGTTGTCTAATACTCTTTGTCCATAATTATAAGACATTGTTTTGAAATTTGCTGAATCCCCTTTTTATAAGACTCTTCTAGAATTGTCCATTGCATTATTTATTTTTTGACCAAAATACCCTTGATTATTTTAGTTAATAAATAATAAATGCTATGAATTGTTTCTTTCTCAAAGATTTGAGAATTGAAAATTTCAGTTTTAAAACATAAAACTCCACTACTATTACTATCTACCTACATAGATTAATTTTTTAAGGGTAGTTTGCAAAAATATCATAATGAAAGATAAATTTATTGTTATTAAATTAGCCAACTTTCTTAATAAGTGTGGAGTAGTTATCAATGCCTTATATCTAGAGACGGAAGGAATATTGAACCATATATTGTAGCTTTGCTTTTGTTTTCTAATTTGGTCCTCATAGTACATTTTTAGGTGTGTGGATGCATGTCTTAACCTGTTTCATATATTTTTTAATGTAATTTGAATGCTTGTATATCAGGTTGGACACAACTATTTCAGGATCATCAAAACAAGAAAGCAGCGAGGGTGGCCGTCTTTTCAAGATAATGGCAAAATCATTTTCTAAAAGGTGGCAAAATGGTGAAATTAGTAATTTTCAGTACCTCATGCATCTAAACACCTTGGCGGGACGTGGATATAGTGATCTTACCCAATATCCAGTTTTTCCATGGGTACTTGCAGATTATGAGAGTGAAAATCTTGATTTGTCCAATCCGAAAACATTTCGCAGGCTTGATAAACCAATGGGTTGCCAGACACCCGAAGGTGAAGATGAGTTTAGAAAAAGGTTGGTCTCTTTTAGTGATCTATGATTTTGTCGTATGTGCAAATTTTCTTTGATTATGTATGTTGTGTTGTAGTCATCCATTGCCTGAGGATTTTTGCTAAATATTTTATGGGATTTCAAGAGCACGCGGAAAAAGAACTAGAAATATAGGGCTTACTCTAGAACTATAATACCAGGAAGGATATGCAAGACATTATTTGTATTTGCAAGAAATTTGTTTATAGTTGATAGACTTACCCCTAAAGTAAGATATTATAATAATAATTAAATTGTACAAAGATAATTGTGACCGTGGAACATGATCACAGAGATCAGTTTTTTCTCCTTCTGACGCCCATTAGCTTCATCACTGTTTTTTTAGATACGAGAGCTGGGATGATCCGGAGGTCCCAAAATTTCACTATGGATCTCATTATTCTAGTGCTGGAATTGTCCTATTCTATCTTCTCCGCTTGCCACCATTTAGTACAGAGAATCAAAAACTTCAGGGTGGTCAGTTTGACCATGCTGATCGCCTTTTCAATAGCATAAGGGACACTTGGCTAAGTGCTGCTGGGAAGGGAAACACATCTGATGTGAAGGAATTGATTCCAGAATTTTTCTACATGCCTGAGTTCTTGGAGAATCGGTTCAATCTTGACTTGGGAGAGAAGCAGTCTGGCGAGAAGGTTTACTATTGTGAATATATACTTTGCTATTTCTAAATTCTCCAAGAATAAAAAATGCAAGTGAACTGACTAGTAAATTTAATTATTATGGTGTTTTTTCAGGTTGGGGATGTTATCCTTCCTCCATGGGCCAAAGGTAGCACTCGAGAATTCATCAGTAAGCATAGGGAAGCTCTTGAATCGGATTATGTCTCAGAAAATTTGCATCACTGGATGGACCTCATTTTTGGATATAAGCAAAGAGGGAAGGTGGGTGTCGTGTCTTGTTTTGCCGTATATCCTCTATGACTAATGTTTGTTCTTGTAATTTTTAAATTGTGTTATTACATTGTTAAAGGCTTAGTTCTACAATCTAATGTCAGTTTCTTTAATCGTTCACATGTATTAAAGTTTAAGAGAAGTTTCTCTGTTCGGTGAAAAATGAATTCATTGCTCAAGTGTTTCTGAGTTACAATAGGTTTATATATTACTAAGAATATAATCAACAGCTTGTAAAAGCTGTTATCAAACTCAAACTCTAGGTTAGTTAGAGAAGTCAGCTGTGAAAGACCTTCTAAACTATCTGACTACTACTGTACAAGAAAAGTAATAAATGACAGTATCATCTGAGTAGTTTTAGGGCATGCCCATTATGGACTCCCGAAAGATGTCTTATATTTTGTTTCGTTATGAAATGTATGGGAAAACAATGCTTTTATTTCTAGCACTTCACTACTTTCTGTATAATTCCAAGTCCTATTTGCCTCTATTAGATGGAGTTACCTTAATTACCGGCATTTAATTTGTGCAATATTATGCATTTACACTTGATTTGATAGCAAGGATTTTATTGTGATCACCAATGTTTTTATTACTTTTTGATAGATTACTATCCTTCTCCAAAACTTTTGGAAATTTCATTATGTGCCTTTTGACGTAGATTTACAATGGTTAAACTGAGACCTGACATCTCTTGATGATTGGGTCAATAAAAATGTTCTCAATAAATGTGCTATAGAGACATAATATAATTTGTTTTTACTATGGCAGGCTGCCGAGGAAGCAGTTAATGTGTTCTATCATTATACATATGAAGGAAGTGTGGACATAGACTCTGTTACAGATCCCGCCATGAAAGCATCCATTTTAGCCCAAATTAACCATTTTGGGCAGACCCCTAAACAATTGTTCCTCAAGCCCCATGTGAAAAGACGTACTGACAGAAAACTTCTTCCCCATCCCCTTAAATATTCCGGTCATCTTGGTGCACATGAGATTCGCAAAAGCTCTTCCCCTATCACACAAATCGTCACTCTTCATGATAAAATTCTTATAGCTGGAACCAATAATGTACTTAAACCAAGAACATATACCAAATATGTTGCTTGGGGTTTTCCTGATCGTAGCTTGAGATTTATGAGCTATGAACAAGATAAGCTTCTTTCAACACATGAAAATTTACATGGAGGTAATCAAATTCAGTGTGTTAGTGCTAGTCATGATGGTCAAATTCTGGTTACTGGTGCTGATGACGGACTGGTTAACGTATGGAGAGTGAGCAAGTTTGGGTCCCGTTCACTTCGACGCTTGAAGTTGGAGAAGGCACTTTGTGGTCACACAGCCAAAATTACATGCCTCCAAGTTAGCCAGCCTTACATGCTTATTGTGAGCGGATCAGATGATTGCACAGTTATTATATGGGATCTAAGCTCCATGTCATTTGTACGGCAGCTCCCAGAATTTCCAGCACCAATTTCAGCAATCTTTGTGAATGACTTGACTGGAGAGATTGTCACAGCAGCTGGTATTCTTCTGGCTGTTTGGAGTATAAATGGGGATTGCCTGGCACTGATAAAAACTTCACAACTGCCATCTGATTCTATTCTTTCTGTGACAAGCAGTACATTTTCTGATTGGTTGGACACAAAGTGGTATGCTACAGGTCATCAGAGTGGAGCTGTGAAGGTGTGGCAGATGGTTCACTGCTCCAACCCAGATAGCTCCCTTAGCAAATCAGGTTTTGGAGGGGCGGGAGTGTTAAATCTTGGTGGAAAAGAACCGGAATACAAGTTGATTTTGCGCAAAGTACTAAAGTTCCATAAGCATCCTGTTACAGCCCTCCATCTCACGACTGACCTAAAACAGTTATTGAGCGGGGATTCAGGTGGTCATTTGCTTTCCTGGACGTTGCCTGAAGACAGTCTACGAGGTTCATTAAATCGGGGGTGAAACTGGTAAATGGTGGTTCGTTCTGCCGACTTCAGCTTTTGGCCAGCCTTTAATTGTTGAATCCTAACGTTGGCTTCTTAGTGGATCTCAATTGTGGAAAGATGGATTCATGTTCATAATTTGAGAGAATTGCAAAACAATGCCTGGCCAGATTGAAAGAGCTAACAAGGTTGTAAAAGGAAAAAGATAAGAACACAGGGTATAGAGAGCTAGAACATAATTCGTGTAAGAGTACAATGTATTCACTTGGTGGGTGATGCATCTGTGAAGAAAGATGGATTGTAGGTGGAAGAGGAGAAAGCAAATGTTGCCCGCGGTCTTGTATTTTGGATGACTGGCGGAGAATATTTTTGATTTTGCCAGAGAGGTCTACGCTTTTTTCTTTTATGTAAATATGTGATTCTAGTGTGTAATTAAGTTGTATAGTAAACGGCTAGTCGAGAAATGAATTGTGATTGCAATTATAGGCCCAATTTGAGGGTGTGATTGTGGGTTGTGTGCAATCCTTTCTCAGGAATTCTTTTTCCATGATATCATCATTGGGGATTTCTTTTATTGAGCCCCTGAAAGAAAACGAGGAAACTAAGGTCATTGCCTTTCATTTGTACATTTTTTTTTTTCTGAATATTCCTCCCATTTAATTATTTGCTTGTTGACTCACTTTTCATAAAATTGGCTCTTGAACAATTTTGTTCTTATGCTTATATATATAAACATTATAAATTAGTGCTTTCACAGGTGACAATACATGCACGAAAGGAACTCTCTTTACTAATGTCAAAAGGATCTTGGAGCTTATGGAAGCTAGAAATACAAATGATTTAAAATGGTTTGAAACAATTGAAGCTGTTATCGATGAATTGATGAAGCACAAAATTGAGGAAAAATAGACTACGCTTTACATGTAAAGATAAGTTTTCAACAAGCTAAAGATGATGATATTATGAGTCTCTTACCTGACCCTCCTGGTAGAAAACAAAAAAAGAAGGAGATTCATCCCTTGTAGCAATACCACTTGTCTTATAGTGCTTTGATGTGATCTTAGGATTGGTAAAGCCCAAAACAAGAAAGATAAAAAAAGAACGATAATGTGTTCAACAAATTTTAATTTAGCAGAGAAGGCAAAAGAGAAATTGCACAATCAGTTTTATGCCGGTTCACTCTTTCTCAAAGATACATTCAATTGTCTAACCATACCAGCCAAGTTTGTACTATACAACAATGTTTACAAACACAAGAACACAAATCTTGCACTCTACAAGACGAGTTATTGACACCAATAACACCCTATTACTAAGCTATAACTAGAAACACCATCCAAAAATAACAAAACATCATAAAAGAAACAATACATAGAACAATATCTCCTAATCAATGATTACAACAAGTGATAAACACAATTTCAGGTGAGCGAAGGCTAAGCTTCTTCTTTGACAGTAGTATGATCTTCAAAATCTCGTTAAGATTGCTTCAAGAAACTTGTTCTCAAGTATAATTCTCTCTCAAAAGTAAGAAGATTTCTGAAAAATTTTGCTCAAAAACTTGTTCTAAAAGAAGTTATATAGATTTTAATCTTTCTGTTATAATATATTAAAGTTTCATATTATCTATTAACTTCACGTAATCGTGAAATTAATGGATTGAAATTATGTTTTAACAAATTAAAATAAAATAGTTTAAAACTTTTGAAACCATAGAAAAGGTTAATCATTAAAAAATGGTTTTTATAAATTAAAAAGTTTTTTCAAAAATGACCATGGTTCTAAGTAACCTTAATTTATTAAAATGAACATATAATCGATTAAAATGTTCTATGTCAAACAATTACGAACGTTTTAACATATTAAAAACATCTTTTGAATAAATTAAAATTTCTTGTTACCAAATTAAGATCTAAAACAATTTCAAGTAGCTTTCTAAAGTTATTTATTAAATTAAACTACAAAAGAGAAACTTAACAAAGATATACTCTAAACAAAAATATAAATTTACACTTTCTTAACATCCAGATCTTCGATCTTCAAGGCAAAATGACGGATAAGGTTGAATTCATCAAATCCTTGTATAGCAAAACAACAACCTCAATTTGAGAGATCTTCTTGTCCTAACTAACCACTATATAAATTTTATTAAAATTTATATGTTTATAACTTTGCCATTGACCAACTTACTAGAAAGGGACAATTTCAATTTAGACTCCAAGGTTGTTGCAACATTTGAACAACTAAAAACAATTATTATTTAGGCTCTTGTGTTAAGTTTACTATATTTTATTTTCCAACCTTTACCTTGGAGATAAATGCTTCATAATAGAATATATATAGGGGCAATTTTGAGCTAAAATAAACAACCATGGCCTATTTTTTTCCTAATAAATTGTTATTAAGACTACACAAGCAATCAAAATAAATTAGAAAATTTAAGTTCAAACATAATGTATCTGGTCATCAATTTGTCATCAAAATTGGTCAAAAGAGCTTGAGAAGCTTGGCAAATCAATAAAACTAGCTAAATAAGGTACCAGCTATAATTTTATCATTTAGTATAAGCCTGGCAAGGAAAAGGTTGATGTTGAACCATGTCCAAAACCTTTTATTTGACATGGTGTTAACCTTATTTTCAAATTGTGCATAGGTTGAGAACCAATGTATTGTAGTTGTTGACTTTAAACTACATTCGTCCTTGAATTATGTTTATCTAAGTAGCATTTTACTCTACATTATTATGGATGTTATAACCTATTGCATTAAAAGTGGAGACTAGTGATTCATAATGATCCTACATTAATCTAACAACTCTTTCATGAGTTCCACAAGTACCATTTGGTCATGTTGGATATACTAAGATGTTGGCTTAAATTATTGCACAATTTTATGAGCTAAGAATGTATAAGTATGCTAGAGTATTTTCAAAATTGTTTTACTTTGCAATAACCAAGACTATTATACCTTATACCATCAAGTTTAATTGAGTTGCTATCTATTCTTGACCAAATATGATACTAGGTCAGTAACTATAATTGGTCAACACCCAACTTTTTTTTAAGAGTGTAGCATAATAAACACCACAATTTAATTATGACTTAATTCATTTGACTTACCTCATGTGACAATTGATTCACTCTACAATACATCTCATACAAAGATAAAGATTTTACTAGCCAATTCGGTAGCATTTGTTCAAATTGAATGGAACTCCCTAAATCTATCAGTAGTATGCTGACGACAAAATGCAACGTCAATTAAAGGGTCCTCGCATTGGACTTAGTTGGAAAGGTAGGTGTTCGGCATGTCCCTTGGTTGCAAACGTTTTTAGTAGAGCGGGTTTGGAGATCCCATTCCTCACGATAGTTAATCTAATAGCCAATCTAAGATAAAGAACAAATGTTTTGGATATGTGGCTTGGCTGTTTTACCTTTTAAAATCCAAAAAAGTAGGCAAAATTACTTCCTTTGAAAAAATATTGGTACAATACTTTCTATCACACTAATATTGGTATCCCATATTTCAAGGTGGTGTATAATCAAGATCTTCCCTAGATTTTGACATATGTTTCTCTAAATAAATTAGAATTTAAATCTAATTTAACTTCACAAAATTAGTTTGTTACGGTAAAGTTTGCACCCACATGTATATTATTATTTGGATTAATATGACTTTAGTCTCTAAACTATAATGGGAAATTGGATTTTGTTTATGTCCCAAACTTTAACATGAATGAATGTATAATTATGGGTTAAATATGGTTTTTGTCCTTCAACTTGTAGTGAAAATTGAAATTAGTCCCTCTTGAAAACTTTGAACTAATTTAGTCTCTTATCTTTAGAAATGCGTGGATTTAGTCCTTTAAATCAATTTTTTTTAATTTATTTGACATTTTAAACGTGTTTCTCAACTAACATTGAAGTGAACATGTGTCAAACAGTGTAAACAAACTACAATAATATAATGAAATGTGTTTGAAACGTCAAATAAACTTAATAAAATTTTGTTAAAAGGACTAAATCCACGCATTTACAAAGTTGAGGGACTAAATTGATTCAAAGTTTCCAAAAGAGACTAATTCCAATTTTCACTAAAAATTGAATCACCAAAAACATATTTAACCCTATAATTATCATCACCAAAGGACGTTAAGGATTTGTCGACTTGATAAACGACGTTGCCACATGTGTATTCATGTGTTGACACATGTGTGTCCACGTCAACACGTGAAGACACAAGTGACAACACTATTTGCAACATCAGCAAATCTTTAACACCATTTGGTCACAAAGGCTACATTCATTCATTAGATGAAAATGATTTAAAGTTTGAGACAAAGACTAAATCCAATGTATGAAAGTTAAGACACTAAAAACATATTTAATCTTTTAAAATTAAAATGTATAATATGTTTTGTAATTAATATTAGATAATTTTGACTTGAGTAGCCAAAAGTATTCAATCCATTA
>Ga0214543_1001347_pt1 | contig 47157 bp, 29 predicted proteins | sample CNSS2metaG_FD_160094 | JGI IMG/M metagenome (GOLD analysis project Ga0214543, IMG submission 160094) | Root nodule microbial communities from cowpea collected in UCLA plant growth center, Los Angeles, California, USA - CNSS2 | ecosystem: Host-associated > Plants > Roots > Nodule | place: USA...
GCAAGAGTTTCTGGAGTTTGAAGAGCTGGAACACGTATCATGCGGGAGATCAAAGTTTCCATGGAAGGAACCTCATGAGAGGTCAAAAGCTGATCTCGGATATGATTAAAGTCTGGGTGTATAGCGCAGAGGATCATTACCATATAGTATTTGTCAAGCTTTTTCTTCATTTCATCTAGAGAGTCGACTTCCAAGAACATTCGAAGTTCTTCTACAGAAGCTTGAGCATCATTCATGAATGAAATCATATCATGGTTAGTCATTTTCATAGATGCCAACTTGTTCGCCGAATCATAGAGGCACTGAATATCATTTGACAAGATATTCTGAGTTCGCTTCCAAAACGAGTGGCAAGTTTTGAAGGCCCGTAGGGACATCAAAAGTCGTGGTTCCACCGACTGCCACAATAGAGCACATAGTTGGAAATCTGCTTGTTTCCACTGTTCAGCCTTTTCAGAAGGTACGTGGCTGCCATCTTTCTCAAGGTGGTCGTGATGTCCTTGACCGAGAAACCACATCTCGACGGCAGCGGACCAAGATAAGTAATTTTGGCCATTTAGTTTCTCGGAAGTAATGCAGGGGCTTCCGGAGAATGAAATAGCACTCCCAGTACCTCCAATGGCCATGATATGATCAAGAGAATAAACAAAAACAGAGAGGATCACGGAAAACAGTGAAACAGTGACGATTTTCGAATTCGAAAGTGACGATTTCCACAAGGGGTGCTACTGGACTTCACCGGAACAGAGGTTTGAGGGTCAAAATAGGTAGAGGAGGCTCTGGCGACGGCGACGGAGGTGGCGCGACGACGAACCGGCGACTGGCCGGTGGCGCGTGAGCGGCACGCGCCTGACTGGAGCGAACAGAGATGACACGCGTGGAGGCGCGTGGCGACGGCTCTGCCTGCGACACCGACGGGGTTGGCTGTCGCGCGGAGAGGCGGTCCAGATCCGGTGGTTTCCGGACGGAAGTGCGTCGGTGGACGGCGGCGGATGGTGGCGGACGGCGGCGGACAGCGACGGAGGACTGCAGACAGTGGCGGACAGTGTTGAAATGTTGTTTGACAGTGTTGGGTAGTTCAGAAACGAGGTTAAGCAAACTTGGACAGCCGCAGACAGCGGCCGTGACTAACGGCGATCAACCGCGAACAGCGGTGATGGACCAGATGAGACAGAAACCAGAGCGGGATCGACCCGCTTTGATACCAACTTGAAACTGAGACTTTAAAATATATGAGTAGTGGACAACAGTACCACTCTCCTTCTCTTCTATTTATAATGAAGCAAGTACATATGAAAAGACTGCTCTAAGATACTAGGCATGATTAGATGCAGCAGTAGATATGGCAGTAGATAGTTTCCCACACTCAACACCCTATACATAGGGTTAATGATACAATAGGTAATAATTCTAACATTATCAAATGAATTGCATATTCTTTGCAGTTCTCCAAAACCAGTTACCTCACTCTATAATGTTTCCAAAACAAGCCGTCTTCTCCGTTCAACTCCAATTTGTGGTTGCAATTTATTTGCCATGATCTTACTTTAGGAAAAGAAGTTTGCTGCTAAATCTCTGAAGTGTCTTTTCCTAGATATTCTGGGTGGTAGAGAGGTTACCATTGCTATTTTCCTCAATACTTATAACTTCTAAGGTCAGCATCTTTGTGATTTGTCCCTTCTTCCTTTTCCACTTCAGATTAGAGACCATATAGAATTTAGTAAATTGTGAGATAATCAGTCCACACATATATAACTATAACATACTTTGTACAGCATTCCGCACAAGGGAATCTGATGGTAATTTTGATGGCCAATTTTGCACAAATTAATGACTTGATCAACTAAGAATTAGTATTTAATAACAGCTAATCAGTATTATATATGTGATAAGATCAATTAAATATGCGCAGCTTAATTCTAACACTAACATAAACTTTTGTGAGAGTTGGATCTTGACAAATAGGAAGATTACCACCTTCATTTACTTCCCTTCCCATCTCTTCCTTCACTTCAAAGCTTCCACTTAGTTTAGAGATCCAATTTTAACTTCAAGACACAACATTTTAGGTACGCAGATCACCCAAATGCATATTGGACTGGATATTTTACAAGTAGGCCAGGTTTGAAGGGCTATGTGAGAGTGCTGAGTTCTTATTATCAGGTAAAATATTTGACCTATTTTACTTTATGAATTAATTTGTTAAGTCTTGTGAGCTAAAGGCTCAGTTTTCTTGTTTGGGCTATCTTTATCGCTTTTCTTTTATTGACATTTAGGCAGCAAGGCAATTGGAATATTTTAAAGGGAGGAATGAAACAGGACCAAATACTGATGCATTAGCTGATGCTTTAGCAATTGCCCAGCACCATGATGCAGTTAGTGGCACAGAAAGACAGCATGTTGCTTCTGATTATGCGCTGCGACTCTCATTAGGATATGAAGAGGTGTATATAAATAATTTTCTCCTTTAGTATTGATATCATAAACATAAACTTATGCATACAACTTTTTAATTTTCAGGCAGAAAGGTTGGTTGCATCTGCACTTGCTTCCTTGGTAAATCAAAGATTAAGTTCGCATAGGGTGAACCCAGTGACAAACCTCCAACAGGCAATGCACCACAGTCATAGCATAAGTTTCTTTTAGTTTTTATGGAAGAATCAAACATAAATTACCTACTATTTGAAACAGTTTGACTTGACAGTCAATTAAAAATTAAAGATGAATGATTTTTGTTAGCGTATTTTACTATATGATCCTAGTTGTTGTTCTTGGGATACACAAGGATTCCATCATGAGACCCTATCATTTATCTCTAGAGGGTATCCAAAGCCGAGTCGAATTCATTCCCCAACAATGAACTCACTGTCCATTGGTGCAAAATTGTTTTTCTGAAAATTGTGTTTCTTTCTAATTTTGGCTTCCCTTCTTCACTGTGCAATTTTTTCGAGGTGTTTTCCATCATTTTTTCCACTACTGCTGCTGTTGTCAGCTTTCTAACCAGCTACCTCACTGTTAGGATCGTCCTGACTATGTGACCACTGCACCACCAAAATTGTGGCCATCAGAGCTACCACATGCACCTAGATGCAAATGTTCTTTTCTCTCCATCAATCACTGGCAGCAGAAGGTGGTGGCACGTCTGGCCAATGTTTTGGTCATGCCCATTGGCCGCTAACTCGCCTTGGTGTTACCTTCTCCAATTGGGTCTTGCCTTCATGATTAGGGGTTGTTTTACATATCCCCTCTCTTTTGGGATTAGATTGTGGGTGTCTGACTATTCCCACATTGAACTTTGTTTGGTCCACCTTGTTGTAGTTTGTGCAAGTTATTCCCTAACATACTTTCACTTTAAGATAAGACTTTTAATCACGTGAATTTAATTGAGTAACATGGTCTTTTGAAATTTTATTAATCTTTTTGAACACCGACATTATTTACAAGGATGATATTTTTGTCATCCTACACATGGGTATGCTTGAGTGACCAACAAATGTCCACTAGTGTTGAATTTTGTCTCCAGCAAGTAGTGATTTTGACCTTCTACTTTATCTCCATCTCTATTGTGTCTTCACCGAAAAGTAGCAACCCATTCAGACCAAGCTAGAGGAGCTCCACTCGACATTTGTAGTTGCTTTGAACACAAGCTCGTTACTTTTTCAAACTCAATAATCAATACAAAGGTTTCTTTGCTTTATATTTTTCTTTTTGTCTCTTAATTTGGTATTAGAGCTCCTTTTTCTCTTTGTTTTCCTCTTAATACTTGTACAAAATCATGGTCAATCTCTATATTTTTCTTTTTGTCTCTTAATTTGGTATTAGAGCTCCTTTTCTCTATGTTTTCCTCTTAATACTTGTACAAAATTGTGGTCAATCCAAACTTATGCATTTAGTTTGTTGGAAGTCCCACATTGGCTAGGGGTAAGGTGATTTCATAGCATATAAGTGGGTGCCAACCTCACCCTACAAGCAGGTTTTGTGGAGTTGAGTTAGGCTTAAAGTTCACTTCTTAACATGGTATTAGAGCCATGTGTTAAGCCTATCCTAGCGAGATTTGTCGTTTGTTTGGCCTATTGTGCCACCCGCTATCGGAAAGTTTTTTGTTTGTTGGGCATGTAGTTCCATCCGCTATCGGACCACCCATTAATGTCTAGTCCCACGCTCGAGATGTATATACTTCGGCGTGAGGGGGTGTGTTGAAAGTCCCACATTGGCTAGGGATAAGGTGATTTCATAGTATATAAGTGGGTGCAAATCTCATCCTACAAACCGGTTTTATGAGGTTGAGTTAGACTTAAAGTTCACTTCTTGACATAGTTTTACACAGTTCTCTACATTAACCTTAGTTGATAAGGATTCATATTTCTTTTGTCTTATATGTCCTTGATAAGTGATATAAATGAACGACAAAGGAGTTATTTATCCTACTGAAAATGTTTTTGGCTGCTTTTAACTGTTTTTGATTTCTGATATATGCTATTAACTATTATCAATCTGTCACTTATTTTTTTTATTAACTTAGGCTTCCTAAATCTTCTTAGTTTAAGAACATTTGATATTATACTAAATTATGTGAATCTATTTTCAGTGTCCTCTTCTTAATATAAGTTACTGTCCTCCATCAGAAACTACATTGGTTAATGGAAAGAGCTTGGTAAGGATAATATGATTTTTTGCCTGACTATAATTAGACATGAATTTTTCTTATTAAAAAGTTTCTCACAAATTTTATTCCCATTTTAGGTGATTGTTGTTTATAATCCTCTTGCTTGGAAGAGGGAAGATGTAATCCGAATTCCTGTAAGTTCTTCTACTGGCAGTTTGTTTATTTTATTTCTTGTCAGACTTGGGTATGGGCTGTGAAAGGTGTATTCCATCACTTCAAAATCTGTGGTTGCTGCCATGTTCCATTTACTTGGTTGTTATCATTGGGTCATTTTTTTGTAGTCTTGAAAAATATATTACTTCACTTATTCTTGCAAATTTTATTCTTCAGAGCTTTTTGTTTGCCTCTTGAAGGATCGTAAAGTTTGTTTATTGTGTGTTAGAAGGCTTAAAGATGATAAGAAAAACATTTGTTTTCATAATTTCTTCAAGTTTGATGGAATGAGCTAATCGAGAGATCTATAGGCACTCATATACTGTTTCATTTATTCGTATTTCCTCCCCTTGGATCTTTAATTGTATGCATTAATGCACCCTTGGACCAATAAGCAAGCTGAAAGAAACAGAATGTGCATACACATCAGATATGATATTCGAACAAATTTCTTTGATTCAATTTTTAGTGATTATCATTCCGATTATTTATAACTTGTAACTATTCAATCACTTCAGACACTAATTTAATCTTTGTGTGACTGATTCCTGAACATATTTGCCAGATTTCCGCTACACATGTTTTTGTTCAGGATTCAGATGGGAAGAAAATTGAGTCTCAGCTTCTGCCTCTGTCTAATGCTACTTTGACTATGAGAAAATATTATGTCAAAGCATATAGAGGAAAAGCTCCTGGGAGCAACGCACTCAAGTATTGGCTTGCATTTCCAGTGTCTGTACCTCCCCTTGGTTTCAGCACCTATACAGTGACAAGCTCTGATCAATCAAGTTAGTGATGTGTTCTTGCTTTGTTTTTAACTGTGTTTATTTGTCTCTGGTCTGTTGTCTGTATCAGTGTAGTGGGACTGAAATATAACATTAATTAACTTCAACTTTATGACTCTTTGAATGACATAGATGATAGTTCAACAATCTCAAAGATTTTAAGTCCAGAAGGAAGTACTAATAAAAGCATACAAGTTGGACAAGGGAATCTAATGCTACTTTATTCAGCAGATGAGGGAAAACTGACTCACTATGTTAACAGTAGAACCCTGGTAAGTTTCAATGAGCTTATTAGTTTTTCTATTTGTAGTCTTCTCAATATACTCCAAGATCAGTTGTTATCTGATAAGGGATTCCATTATTTTCTGAGTTCAATTTGATTAAGGAATAAAGTTAGCAATGCTGAAGTTTCTTATTTTATTTTGGTTGAAGGTTACAGCATCAGTTGAACAATCATACAGTTATTATTCTGGAAACGATGGGACTGATAAAGATCCCCAGGTAGTTACATATATACTGAAGCTTCTATATATTTGAATATCATTAGTATTAATTTTGTGCACTGTTAGTGGGAATAATTTTTTTATTGATATAGTTGTCTTTGCTATTCTATTCTGTGCAATGTTATATATCAGGTTGTCCTAGCCGGATGATGACATTTTGACATTTCTTTGTTAGGCATATTTTGGTATAGTATTTTGTTTGTTAAATTTAAAGAGCACCAAAAACAGCCCAGAATGACATTTTTCACCTAACAGCATCGTAACTGACCAATTTGCTTCAAAAATAGCAACAATACCAAAGAAAGCCCCTGAAAATGACTAGGCTTTCAACAGATCAGAGAGATTCTCCTCTCTGTTGCCGAAAGGAGACTTGTTTTGCTCTAATCATCAGTGTCTACACTTGATTGTTGCCACACCTGTGGTTTTCAGATGTGATTGATTTCTTTATTAGGACTTGGCCACCATACAAGCCTTCTGATCCCACCAGTAGCTGTTGGCTGACTGGTAGGATTCTTTTTGGAAACAGGTTGCCCTAGCTGTTTGGTAGCTACCTTTATATACTCATCATACCATGTAGTGAAAGGAGAAAAGAGAATTATGTTCTAAGGGGATGATTTGTATAGCATGGTCTCCCTATGCCATATGAAATACCGTGTTGAGAGTGTAGTATATGCAGTACAAAGTACACTCAAGTTGAGCATATATGCTCTCAATAACCTAGCAAATAGAAACAATAAAAGAACCAACATTTGTTTTCTGTTTTCAGTGCAGGATAAATAGAGCATTTGTCAATCAGAAGATAGACTTAATGCTCTACATTGTACATGTTTTCTCATTTTCTTTAGTTTCTTTTTCTGGCTTTTCCTTTACTCTGTCTTCTAGTTAGAACTATGATAAGATCACTTTCTTACTTTAATCTGTAATATTCTTAATGAACCTGGTTAAATATTTGTTTTGATTGCAAACTACGTTTTTCTTAGGCTTCAGGGGCATATGTCTTTCGTCCAAATGGCTCGTTTCCCATTAAATCAGATCATCAGGTTATGGACTTTTCTTTTCAAACATTCAATGGTTGATGATTTTAATTTATGACCAATCCAGACAATAATTTACATTTATATTGTATGGTTTTTGTTCAGGTATCTTTTACTGTCCTGCATGGTCCAATATTGGATGAAGTGCATCAACAGCTCAATCCATGGGTATCCCAGGTAAAATATGATTAAAATAGCTATTATACGAATAATCTTTCCTATGCGCATTCACACATCACTCCTAATGCCTGCAGCGTCCCCGCCCCCCTCAAATTTCAGTTAAATTAGAAGTTATATCTCTTGTAATTTTCGATTTCCTTACAGTAAGCATGGAAGTCTAATTTTGTTTTTTGCATACACAGATTACAAGGGTATTCAAGGAAAAAGAGCATGCTGAAATTGAGTTCACAGTATGTTATCGAACTGGAAGAGCAAATGATTGTTTCATTTCAATTATCAGAAACATTTGAGATGTTGCATTTTAAATTTATACATACATATGTAGGTTGGGCCTATACCAGTGGATGATGGCATTGGGAAAGAAATTACTACTCAATTTAAAACGACAATGAAGACCAACAAGACATTCTACACTGATTCTAATGGACGTGACTTCATTAAGAGGGTTTGTTTTGTTTTCTCTCCATCTAGTATTATAAATAGTGTATACAAGTGATTATTAGATTGTAGTATCAACTCTGCTGGCCTTTGTATTATGATAAACTATTCAAATTTTCTATTGGAGAATTCCAACATTTTTGCAAGCAGAAGATACAATATAATTAATAGGAAAACCTTGAGTTGAACCATCTTGTTAATGGGGGTCTCACATAGGATCCATGATGGGTGCATGAAATGTGAAGAGACTTCATTTAGGTTTAACACCAATGATATCTGACAAAGTGCTGGCCTATCTGAAAGTGCTTTCCTTTGTCACCTGACATGTTCATTGTCTTGTTCTAGTTTGGAAACAGGAAATCATCTTATTTTAAATTGATCTGAGGCAAATTTTCTCTCAAATTAGATTATTTGGGATTTTTTTGAGAGACGAGTCTTAAGGGTTGCATCAGTTTCTCTTCATCAAAATTAGAGTTTCATCTTTCAGTAAGGGTTTCCATGCTCTTCTCTGTTCTCTGATGATTTTGGCTGGAAAGGAATGCTAGAATTTGCAGGAAAGCATGCTAGACAAAATCATGGACAGGATTTTTTTTTCTTCTGAAACTTATGTTGTCCTGATCACTTCTTTTTTTCATGACTTTTCTTTATTAGATATGCAGAGAGTTTAGGAAGCCATGTTACATGATTCAGTCTCTAGTTTTTGATGTTTCTCTTTTGTATTATTCTTGAGGGGATGGCTTATTCTCTAGCTTTGTTCCATTTTTTCTTTAATGTATTTTCTTTTTCAATTGATTGAAATTGTTTTGCAGATTCAAGATTTCAGGCAAGATTGGGATCTGCAAGTGAACCAACCCGTAGCTGGAAATTATTACCCAGTATGTTTCATTTTATTGAAGACTCGCTATCCATTTTTCTATTTTTAGCTTATATTATGTATTGTACTGTGGTACTTATAGGAACTGGATCAGAAAACTTAAGAAAGATGAAGTTTACAGAGATAAAAGAGACAACACAGTATATTCTGGAAACAAATTCAACTTATGACCTTCTGTTAGTACTTTGGATAAGGGTTGAGACTTTTGTGTACGGTGTATAACGTTTTTCTAGAGTGCCACATGGAATACTGGTTGAATTTTAGAATGAGGTGGAAGCTCCAGCTAATATGCTACTGCCCTAACTTGGCTAGAATTTTGTAAGGACCATAATAGCTCAACTTCTCATTCAACTTTTTAGCCAAAGATGTCATCCTATATGGTTGTAGTTTGAGATACATCGAATTCCTCACCTCTAATTGAACATATCTAGGATGATGATAAACATATCTTTTCATTTGATCTTGGGCCTTCAACAGATTCTCTTGTAACCCCTTTAACAATGTGTCTCTCTCATAATTTAGGGAGAATACAATTCCTATATACAAGACTAGAATCCTATTTTAGGAAATATAACAATAGCATCTAGACAATCAAATCCCTATGATTCAGGAATACCATCATACACTGCAATTATAATATGCTAAATAAGGAAATAATAAAACACAAATCCTGACAGAATTAATACAAATAATAAAACAGATTCTAATACTCTCCCTCAAGCTGGTGAATAAGTATTTTCCATTCCCATCTTGGAAACAATACTCTCAAAGTTGTTGCTCAGCCCCTTCGATAGAATATCTACAAGGTTTTCTTGTGAGGAGACATATGGAGTGTAGATTAGACCACTGTCTAATTTTTCTTTGATAAAATGTCTGTCAACCTCAATATGTTTGGTTCTATCATGCTGCATTGGATTATGAGCTATGCTAATAGCAGATTTGTTATCACAATAACGTTTCATTGGTTCATCCAATTTTATCCTTAAGTCTTCCAAGATGATCTTCAGCCAGAGTAATTCACATATCCCTTGTGCCATTGCCCTGAACTCTGCTTCAGCACTGGATCTGGCTACCACGTTCTGTTTTTTACTCTTCCAAGTCACAAGATTCCCTCCAAGGAAAGTGCAATATCCCATAGTTGACCTCCTATCCACAATTGACCCTGCATAGTCTGCATCTGTATATGCTTCCAGACTTACATTCCCATTTCGTTTAAACAAAATTCCTTGCCTGGGGTTCCCTTCAAATATTGCACAATTCTTAGTGCAACTTCTAAGTGAACCTCCTTCGGTTGGTGCATGAATTGGCTAACTAGACTCACAGCGAATGCAACATCAGGTCTCGTGTGAGATAAATATATCAGTCTACCAACTAGCCTTTGATACATTTCCTTGTCCACTGCAGTATCTTCTTCGACGCTTCCCAATTTCAAGTTTGGGTCAATTGGTGTACTTGTAGGCTTGCATGCTTTCTTACCAGTTTCTTTTAACAAATTAGTGATGTATTTTTGTTGAGATATGAATATTCCCTTTTTAGAATGGACCACTTCAATTCCCAAAAAATACTTCAATTTTCCCAAGGTCTTAATTTCAAAGTTCTTGGCCAGATGTTGGCCTAACACCGTTGTTGCTCCTCCTCATCATCACCTGTCACTATAATATCATCCACATAAACCAGTAACACTGTTTCTCCCCTTGACTTAGAGTGTTTAATGAACAGAGTGTGGTCTCCTTGACTTTGTTTAAAGCCTAGACCTATCATAACTTTAGTAAACCTTCTAAACCATGCTCGTGGTGATTGTTTCAACCCATACAATGCCTTTTTTAGCTTGCAAACAGTGTTGGTAGTTGTTTTTCCACCATATCTAGGGGGCAATTCCATGTAAATTTCCTCTTCAATTTTTCCATGAAGGAAGGAATTTTTAACATCAAATTGTTGCAAGTTCCAATCATAATTAGCTGCTAGGGATAATATCATCCTAACTGTATTCATTTTTGCAACTGGAGCAAATGTTTCCATGTAATCCACTCCATAGGTTTGAGTGAATCCTTTAGCTACTAACCTTGCTTTGTACCTCTCAATGGATCCATCAGCCTTGTATGTTATAGTATATACCCACTTGCACCCTACTAGTTTTTTCCCATTTGGGAGAGCAACCAAATTCCAGGTACTATTCTTCTCTAATGCTTCCATTGTGGCATCCATGGCTTGTTTCCATTTTTTATCACTCAATGCCTCAGATAAAGAGGTAGGTGTGGTTGTAGTGTTTAGGCTTGTGAGGAAGGCTTTATGGGTAGGTGAGAAGTTTTTAAAGGATAGGTAATTGGCTAGAGGGTATAGTGGCTTGGTGGTACATTTCCTAGTCTCTTTCCTAAGGGCAATTGGAATATCTAGGTTCTCATAAAGTGGTGTTGAACTGGATTCAGGTTCTTGTACATTTGGAAAATCAGAAGTGGATTTAGTGTATATTAAAGGATTAGGGGTAGTTACCTCAAGTAATGTTGGTTTGGATTGTTGGACATGGACAGATTCTGGAATGGCCTTTGTCTTCCTTGTATAAACCAATTTTTTCCCAAATCTTACATCAGCCCCATCTTGACTGGATTTAGTAGGTTCCTTTTCTGTTGTTACACTTTTAGTCTCTATTTCTGGTCCGAAACTTAAGTCAGGGAGCATAAGGAGTTCATCTTCATTTCTTGCAGTCTCCCCCTGAAGATGAGCTTGGTGGAAGTAACTTTGGTGTTCAAAGAAGGTGACATCTCTTGACACAAATTTTTTGGGATGGGGGGTGATAGCATTTATATCCCTTTTGTGTTGATGAGTATCCTATGAAAACACATTTTAAGGCTCTAGGATCAAGTTTACCTCTATCACCATTGTGGACGTGGACAAAAGAGACACACCCAAATATTCTTGGAACAAGGTGGTTGGAAGTGGACACATTAGGATAAAAAGAGGACAGAACCTCTATAGGGCTTTTGGAAGCTAGAATACTAGAAGGTAGTCTATTAATTAGATAACATGCAGTGAGAACAACCTCCCCCCAAAACCTCTTAGGAACCTTATGTTGAAAAAGAAGAGCCCGAGCTTGGTCTAGAATTGTTCAATGTATTATTCTGAGAATACAATTCCTATATACAAGGCTAGAATCCTATTTTAGGAAATATAATAATAACACCTAGACAATCAAATCCCTATGATTCAGGGATACCATCATACACTACAATTATAATCTGCTAAATAAGGAAATAATAAAACACAAATCCTGACAAAATTAATACAAATAATAAAACAGATTCTAACAGTCTCTTTGGTGAGTAAGCTAATTTATTCCTTTAACTCAAGAAGGAATAGTGGTCCCTCTTAGCAGGGAAGGAGGGTCTTGGCCATAAAGTGCTCTAAAAGGAGACATTCGCATAGATGCATTATAACTTGTGCTGAACCAAAACCCTACCCAAGGCAAGTGTAAACTGTTTTGGTTTTGTATCTGTTAGATATCGTAAGTAAACATTTAAGCACCTATTGACAACCTTGGTTTGTTCATCCATTTGTGGATGAAAAGCTGTGCTCGCCAGAGTTTGAGTTCCTAATGTAAGACCCTATAAAATTTTAATTTAGTAGAATAATGAAAATGAGTTAAGTTTAAATTATAAATTTTAGAATGAGTAAAATAACTTACTAGTTATATAGCTCATTTGGTTAGAGTATTTGGGTATCATATGGGAGGTATTGGGTTGAAGTCCCACCAACAACTTTTAATTGAATTGGGTGAGATTGAGTGAAATTGAATTTATAGGTGCACAATTCCTTAGAAAAAATGGGTATTAAAACAAGTATTGGAAGATTAATGAATTTGGACGTGAAGAAGAGCAATAAACCTGAAATAAGGCCTGAAGTAGTGATTAGGGTTTTTTTACTGCAAAAGCTTTGGGATAGTCTATATATTATGGGATAGTGCCGATTGAGAGCTTGTAGGGTAAAAGAAAGAGAGAGAAAAATACTGATTGTTTGGGAGTTAAGCGCAATACCGGTTAGCAAAGTAAAGTATCAAGAGTTAGAAGTAACAATCCAGGTAAAATGAGTTAACTAATTTAGTTTTTCTATGACAGATTTTGGAGTAGTTTTATTGGAATTTTAGTATTAATATAATATATAATTACGGTTTTTTTGTTTAAGTATTGCGTTTTGTAGCTAGAGCATAGATTGAAATAGGGATTTGATGATTATCAGACTATGGCATATGGAGATGCAACGTTTTCTTTTTTTGGCATGTGCAGTATGTTTCCGGGTAGAATTTAAATTATTTGGTTCTTTGAAAATTTGGGCTTAGGCACCATAATATTAAATAAGAGTATTTAATTTGATTAATGATAATTCTGTGGGGATTTATTTGATTATAGATAAAGTGATAAATTATGAGGAAAGGATATATCTCTTTATGGAGTAATCCGTGGGACACTTTCGATTAGATTTGTTAAAACCAACTTGAGTGTGCAGATAACACGAAAGAATTGGTGGACAGATAATGTGAAATATAATAATTATAGTGATAATGGAGTAAAATTTTTACTAGTATTATTATATAGATAATGAAGGTGGTGTGAATGTGAATTACCATTCGGTGAATTTGTAAGATCATGTGGTTGTGATGCATTAAAAGGTTGGGTTCCTGGAAGTTAATTGGTTTTGTATGTAGGGCGTACAGGTCGTGATGATAGGTGACAATAAATTTTAAAAAGATAAAGCAAGATAATGAATCATACGGGGATTGCTAAACAAAAAATAAAGTTGGATACGTATATTTATGGTTACTAACCTAGGGCTCTGTATTTTCTTCTTTTGGTTATATATTTTTATAGAAGGTTGGAAACTCTGCAGTTTTGGTTCCTTTTATGAATGTAATTACAGATTTTGTATTATTATAATACCTAAAGCATATAAAAGTTAAAGTTCGTTTGTTTTGGATTTTCAGTTGGTTGTTTTATTGTTTTATTTCTTTTGAAGAAAACAAAACATGGATAGCATTGACGTTGTAAAGATTTTTTTGTTGGTGAATAACGGTTGGTTGTTGCATTATACTTTCTGGATGCAGGTTATTATGTATATGCGGAAATGTTTTTTTTAGCATTGAAGGTTTTGTATTTGTTCCTTTATCTTTTTTTGGTATCATAATTAGTATGCGGTGGGGTCATATATATATATATATATATATATATATATATATATATATATATATATAGGAATATTTTTTATGCGGTGGTTTTGTATAATTATATACATTGACAGTGGAGCCTCCATATATATATATATATATATATATAAAAGGTAAGCTTTCTTTTTGTTAGCGTGTATATATAACATAAAGTTAGCATGTCTGGTGTTGATAATTTAATTAGAAGGTTTTGATAATTTAATTAGAAACTGAGTGAGTTATGAATACATAAGATGAATAAAGAAATAGTCTTTAACGCTGGAGAATTATATTTCTTGTTAAATGTGTGGTGGTTTATAGATTTTGTAGTGGTATTGTATGTGCAAGACTAAATTAATTTATATGTGTGGTCATTTAATGAGTTGATGCATGTGGTATTTGAGAGATTGGAAAGAATGGAAAGTGTGTCGTGTCTCAGCAAAAGGTGGTGGATTTTGCCCATAAGACTATCTGGGAGGGCACTAGGAAGTGAACTCCGTATGTCACTCTCTAGAGGTGAGTAAGATGGCTTTAGCTCTTTCGGAGTGAATGACTAGTAAACTCTATGTGGTGGTACTGCTGGTGAACTTCGTCCATTAGTCTCTTCAGGAGAGAAGTATGAAGTGTACTCCATCCGCGTCTAGTGGTGAGCAGTGAGGAGTTTTAACTTTAGTGGTGACCAAATGACTGGTAAGCTACATGTGTGAATTGCAATTGAGAATCTTATATTTGCTTAATTCTTGGAGCAAAAGGCCGGAAACTCTATGCGAGAGTGTGCCAGTAGCAAAAGTAATTTATCATGTGACTCTGTGAGTTGATGCCTCGTGTTGAAATGAGTTGTGTTTTGAATTATTGTGCGGTACAGCAAGTGCTATGAATGGTAGGATAAGATCACATGTGTGGTTAAAATGTTGGGTGAGGCATTTGATGTGATTTATATATTATTTTGTTATGAATTGTGTCTTGTTGTTTGTTTTGTTAGCTCATCTTTGTTTTGTTTGTGTTTGACTGCAATATTTGTATTTTTATGTGGAAGCATATGTTAGGTAGATACGAATGAAGAGGCACATAGTGAGGAGTCATATTGGGAACTATGTGGGGAGAGTCTGTTACTATTATTAGTTGTATTTCGGAAAGGAGTTTCTTATTTATTTAAACGTTTGTTTCAGTTAAGGTTAAGAATTTTAAATTTTGAAATTTGACAATATGCAGTGAATAAAGATTTTAGTTTCCGTTGTTAATATTGTGGTATCAGAATTAAGTAGCAGTGTTTTGGTAATTATCACTAACGTCCTGATCAAAGAAGTTAGTTGTAGTTGTCTAACCAAAGAAGCTACACTAACCAGAGTAAAGAACAAGTTATAGTTAATACTAACTAACTAACCAATATACAGAGTTTTACACTCACGTTGATCTTTATTCTCTGCTTCACTTGTAACAAATGCTTTCTTTTATTTTATTTTATTTTTTATTTCTTAAGCTTGTTGATTTGTTTGAAATATATATTTCTGCATTTTAGTCCATATGATTTGTTCTTCAAATGGATATTAATAAATATTATGGCTTTTCACTATTCTTTAGGTTAATTTAGGAATATATATTCAAGATAGTAGTGTGGAATTCTCGGTGTTGGTGGACCGCTCAGTTGGAGGTTCCAGCTTGCAGGATGGCCAAATGGAGGTGATGCTGCATAGGTGGGTTATATTGGTAAAGTTCAATAATGAAATAATGATTGATATTTACTCGGTTTTGTGATTTGGTTTTATATTTTGTCAGGAGGTTGCTTCATGATGATGCAAGAGGTGTAGGTGAGGTACTCAATGAAACAGTTTGCGTTGCTGATAAGTGCGAGGGCTTAACGGTTAAGTAAATCTTTCCGACAATCCATCTACAATTGCTAGCATAATGATTTCTGGTTGTTGTGTTCATTTGTGAGAGATTTTTCTGATGCTCTGGTAAGGTCTCATTGTGTTGACTTTTGTTGTTGAGAGATAGATGTTGTCATGCTGAGTGCAAGTACGCGATTTTATTTAGTTGATCTCTCCATACATACCATTTTCTTGTGTGTGGATCCTGGTCTGCTTGCAATGTACATTTAAGATATTATAAAAGTGGTTGTATGGACTACACAACAGGTTCCATCTTATAAGGATATTTTATTTCTATATACATGATATGATATGCCCAAAAATCATATTATAATAAATTTGATTTTAACCAGATATTTGTCTAATTATAAAGAGCCTAATTAAATAAGGAAATATATAAAAATATAAAAGAAAAATAAACCCTAAGAGATCACCTAAGATCTCTATATATTTGGCATTGTGTAATTTCTAATGCAGCTTGCTGTTGTATGCATTCCCACTCAGGATCAATGGGCTGACCTCTCAAGGAAGCCTCCCTCCCACATGGTCGCACTTTCTTCGAGACAAACTCCAAAGTGGCTGAGTTTTCTCGATTGCAGCCACCTCGAATGTTTTGTGGGGAGGAGTTAATGTTCTATTGAGGTCAACCTATGTCTGCTATGTCTCAGGCATTAGCTTAGAAGTACACTTCTGTTACGGGATTAGTCCGACAGCATTCCACTGACAGCTGTACCTGGCCGGAGCAGTTAGTTCATCTATAACCACTTCCAGTGGATATGTAAACACTATCAGTGTACTCTCTAGTTAATTGAATGAATTCACTTTTTTATTTAACCTAATCCATTTCTCTTCTCTTCTCTTCACCGTTAACAATCACATAACTCCTAATAATATATGCCTTAGATCCATCAATTGATCCTTCTTTATCCACTTTGGCTCTTGGTTCCCACCTGTTGAAATATTAGCCTTGTCCCAACGGAATTCAATGGCAATATTTTTCCTTCATTTAGGGCTTGTTTAAACCTTTCCAAATTTTTTCATCGGGCAGCCTATTTAATTGTAAAGAGAGGAGTTGAGATTTCTCAGTATAATCCTCTACAGAACCTGATGCACACCTTGTTAGGGGATGACTTGTTGATTTGCTGGAGATTAAGATTCTGATAGGACAATTTTTTCAGAAAACTGGGTTGGATGGAGGAGACAAAATTGCTGAAAATTTAGGAATTAGAGAAAGGAATCAAGTTGTGGTGTTGGTTAGGAATTTAGGGGAAATATGGGGCTGTCGGTTGGATGAATTTTGGGTGTGGTTTTAGGGTGGTTTATTCTTTGGAAAAATACAAAGAATTAGGATAGAGATGATTTTGGTTTTTGTTTAGGGTTTTAAAGGTGGTTGAGTTTTAAAAATTGGACTTTTAGGAGAAAATGGATCCAGGCAAGAAGAGATAGAATGGGTAGGATAGGTTCCATTTCCAAGGATGGAAGATAAACCTTAGGATGCTTACATCGGTTGTGGTTTTCCCTTGATATTTCTCTATGTAGAGTTCAATGAAGAAATTCAAGAATCAAGGAGATTATTCTCACAAAATTCAAAAAATGCCAAAATCTGTCATCTTATTTTTCAAAATCCAAAATAAGTACGAATTGGGGCAGCTACATAGTGCTTGTTTAATTCCCCTTGGATAGCCCTAGAGACTTCATAAAAGTCCCCTAAAAGCTTCCTAATTGCTCCCCTAAGCACTTCCTTAAAACTTCTCGTGTGGAGTTTTAATTTCCACTGCTGCGCCTTGCCTTAAATATTCACTAAGAGAACATGGAAAGACCTTGAGATGTCTCCGGCAAACTTTGGTCAGATCATAAGTTTGCTACATCAGCCCACTTCACAAGTAAAACACAAAAAAGCCCAAAATAAATCAACGAAAACAAATGCCAAAAACTAATGGTCCATTATCACAAATTTTATGCAATATAAAATGTAAATTAATTTGAAATTTCTTCTTGTCTTCAAGACTCATGGTTCTTCATTTAGGCTTTGACAATTCATTAATTTTGGCTCCAAGATCTTCAAGTTAGGGTTGTCATCTTTTTGTTGCAGAGCATTCCTAGCTCTTAACCTAGACATGGGCCTTCCAATTTCTTAAAGTGCTTTGTCCTTGATTGTCTCTTCATCAGAACCTAATTGTTTCGAGGTTGCTAATTCCTGATATGGGTTCTCAAACCCTCCAAACCTTTCAACCAGCTGCCGTTAATTTTCCCTTAAGTGAGGTCATCTTTTTTTTTTCTCCAAGGATTCAGTGGTTGGTTGAATCCATACTTAATTTAACCAATTTTATCTTCATTTTCGAAGCATTTTGCACTTCAAAAGCCTAATTCCTTCTTGGTGATCCAGTCCACTGGGTGTTCCCCATTTAATGGATGACAGTTCCATTTTCTTAACTGCTATACAATGCTCATCCAACCGTGAAATTCAAATCTGAACCCTAGTTGGAAAATTTCCCTTCCTGTTTGAATTATAACTTTCATTCCTTGTTCTCTTCCTGAGCAAACTTTGCACCTCAAAGAGAAGCCTCTCTTCCATGTGTGCAATCCTCTGATCCATATGCACCACATTATTTTGCAATCTAGTTAATTGTTCCTCTGGTACATCAGCACAATCAGAAACTCAAGCTATTTTCAAATGATCAACATGCTGGACCCAGATACCTCTTCCCATTGATCTGACAAGTTGAACCAAAATGATAGAACATTAATTGATAAGCTAAGGCAATATAATACTAGGAGGCACAGAAGTCGTACATAGCACAACAATATACTTGCCAAAGATAAAAGCTTCTAAAGAGGTATTCTCTGCCCACGAACTGCAAATGACAGCAGACTATCCTGATACATAATTGCCATCTGTTATTTTCCATAAATATCTTCAATTGGCCCTTCTAATACTGAACTAATGATGAATTAATGATGCTATACAACTTAAATTATTTTGTATCTCATTCTAATGATAATAATTGACTCAAGTTCGTCAATTATTCCTTCCTAACTGATGAGATTTCCCATAGGACTTGAAAGATCTCACCTCTGAGACTGAGAAGGATTTCCACCCAAAGAACTCAACCAAGAAAACCTTTCAATGTCTTGGCCAAAGAGAAAATCATAAGAAACAAGAGTAAAATGAAAATCAAATGGACAAGGCAAGAAAGATGGAAAAGCACACCACCACCCCTGCAGACTCCAAGGATAACTGCATTGTTAATTCACCTAAATTTAGTATCAAACTCTCAACACACTTAATCTCAAACAAAATCAAGTAATTTCATATATGTCATGTGTGAAAAATACAAGAGAGGAGTCTTTTATTCGTAGAATTAGAAGGTGTGTTCAAGAAGCTAACTAAAGGTGTGAAAGAGAAGTCAAACAACTAATCCTAAGGGAATGTAGATGGGTTTGGCTGGGATTATTGATGCATGAATGAGAACGATTGCAATTTCTTTTGGTTCATATAATCATGAAGTAGTGAGGTGCATGGACTAGCTTTAGCTACAAAGTAGTTGGAAATAGTTTTTGATATTTACCTACTTTGTTCTAGAATATGCTTGAAGTTTCTAGAATATTCTAACATATCGAACAACAAAAAGTTTCATTTTTACAAAAGAGATTGTCTATTTTACAGTCTCCAATTCCTTCCTCTAGCTTCTTTATTCTTGCTCTTGTTCATCTCTCTTGAGAAATTTTGTGGTACTCGTGACTAATCCATTTAAAATTTGTCTCCCATCAAAGCACCAACTTACCTTACCATTTACTAATAGTCCAAGTTTCTGTGATATGTACAGATTCAAGGAAAACTTTACCTTAGAATTGACCACAAAGGTGAAGGTGCCAAGTGGCGTCGTACAGTTGGCCAGGAGTTATATTCACCCCTGCTTTTGGCCTTCGCAGAACAGGTAAAATGAAGGGTGACCCACAAGAAGGTAGTAGCTTAATCATTTGAGTAACTGTCTTCCACTCTTCATGCAGGATGGGGATAATTGGTTACATTTCGCTACATCAACATTTTCAGGCACAGATTCTTCCTACAGTTTACCAAACAACGTTGCTCTTTTAACCCTCCAGGTGTGCAAGGAAGATTGGGAACATTTAGAGATAAAAATAGAATGAGTTTAAGATTCCCTCTAACATTTTACATTATCTTTATCTTTGATGAGTATCTATTGTTTTTATGAACTTCTGCAGGAATTTAAAAATGGAAAAATACTCGTAAGATTGGCTCACCTTTTCGAGGTATAGTAATTTCTTTTACTTATGTACTGATAATAATGAAAGATTTAAACTGATCCTTACAAAATGATCTTCCAAGGATTGTTTGCAATCTTATATTCTTAACCATGATTGGAATTATTTTCTGACACATACATGTTTTACTTGCTCTTAACCTGTGCTATGAAAATGCAAACATGTATACATTTCTATCAAAGAAACGGAAATAATATTTTTTACCTCACTGTTAGGGATCAATAGCAGTTTGTTAATGCTACCATAAACTAAGCTTAACCAGGCAAAGATATTAATCATATGAATGATTTATGATATAGTTTGGAAGCTTTAGGATGTACGACAAGTTTTCCATTGTTTTTATTAGGCACCGAATATCACATATTTTACTCTGTATTCACACATAACCTATATTCATGGATTGTTGTTTGGTGCCTGTTTACATATAAAGATTGGAGAGGACAATAATTACTCAGTAATGGCTAGTGTGGAATTGAAAAAGTTGTTTCCCAACAAGAAGGTAAGAGCGATAACTAACTACTCCAGGTTATGTTTTCACATATCATGTATCCATATATAGGCTTCCTTTTAACAACCCATCCTTTTCAGATAAATAAAGTAACAGAGATGAGTTTGTCTGCTAATCAAGAAAGAGCTGAAATGGAAAAGAGGAAGTTAAATTGGAAGGTAGAAGGTTCCACCGAAGAACCTAAGGTGGTGAGGGGAGGACCTGTTGATCCTATAAACTTGGTGGTTGAACTTGCTCCAATGGAGATTCGGACATTCTTCATTGACTTTAATCCCCTCCAAACAGTTTCTGGAGCAGAAAATCATATGGCAAATTATCGAAGCATCCAATAAAGTAGCATCGAAGCATTGTGTCTGGTTGCGATCTGATGATGTTCCATTGGAATGTATGTTTTCTTGTAAAAATATAAGTAAAAGTTTGCGTGGTTTGTGTCTGGTGACTGTTAAAACGAGGTTTCTTTAGCAAAAAGTTATAACCATTGCTATTGTAAAATCAAATTATTATTATGAAAAGCTTGGATGACAAGTCCTATGTCACATTGAATCCATACCTAACTTCATCCCTTAGAGAGAGCAATTTTCATGGAAAGGATAATCGCAAGACACCGTGAATACTAATAAAAGAGAAGCAACCAATAACAAAAGCTTTATACTTATTGTATGCACATATTCTCCTCGTACACTCCCATTTTTTAAAAAAATTGCTAATTTTGTCCTTTCAGCTTTATAACCAATTCAACCTTCAAAATCTCCGTTGATCTTCATTAGTGCCCTTGTGGTTTCTTGCTTTGGACATTGGATTGCACACTCTATATTGGATTGTTGAATAATATTACGAAAAAAAAAATTGCTTTACATAATCTAGAGGTCTTTTTTGAATTACATAATGCTTAGTGGACTATACAATTTGAAATATGAAGTGAATTATTGTGCTTCATCAAAATAATTAAATCTAGACCATTTCTTCACTTATAACAATAATAATTGTGTCATCCCATTTATGTTTCATAAACAAATATAACGGATAGTCTTATTACAATATCGTTTACCATATTCTCTCAAATCATAGAAAACTTTATAATAGAACCGAAATTTTTACAAAACAATGTTAAATAAAATTTACATCATAAAATATACTTCAGGCCTCCCTTCACATTCACATGACACACTTTCATATGGGGAACAAACTTTCAATGCAGTAAAAGAATACATTCACAAGCAAGAAAAGTAAAGCAAGAGGTTCAATTGAAATAAAGCATAAAATATATTTTAAAAGTTGTAGAGGTGCATGTATGTAGCAATTATAGGGTGTTGGAAGCAAAAGCCCCAACAATTGGTTAGGAGCCTCTCTCTGTAGACTGGAGATATATTTATATATATTGACAGTGCATTAATTTCTATATAAATATATATGTTTTATAGACATTTCATATAACATATGTTTTATATACAGATATTTTGACACCCATAAAATAAAAGACACTTAACTAACAACTAAAAATAATAATATTTTATCATATTTTTTTACTTTTAATTTAAAATTAATGAATGTATTTTTTTTAAGGATGATAAAATATTATCTTCCTTTTACTTATATTTTTTATGCATTTTCAAATGGGTTAAGTTTTGAACAAATTCAAAGAAACAGATATCGCCTTCATGTAGAAATTAATTGCCTTTAGTATACACACATGTAATATAACTGGAAGTGTCATAAACCAAATATGGCAGCTGCGAGTGACATTGGACTTTGAAGACCCACATCGAAGAGTTTTGAGGATCCCAAATAAATCAAAAGCAGCATTCCTATCTGAGAGTGTATATGTCTGAGCAAAAATTGAGCTGCGACGGAATCTGTAGTTCCTTGAGATCTAAAATATAAGGTTCATAGTCATTATATGATGCTAGAAACATTAATAATAATAAGTAGAAAAAGCATGTGACTTTACCATATAATAGGTTGCTTCCATTCCTTGCAATTGCTACACAAAACATTTGCTTAAGCTGGCTTTTCAAAATCATATGACAAATATAGGTTTGCATTCAGATATTGCCAATTTGTTTTTAAGTTATCAACAACTTCTGATTCAAGAACTGTTTGTGCAGAAGCACATTTATTCAATGAATCTAACTGAGAGGTGCGCAACTATGAATTGAGATTATTTTCAGAATAGTGAAAAAATAGTGCATAGTTTCACAAATGAGCAATTGACCTGAGAGTATACAAGATGTATGATGATTGGAAAGGTTAGAAATGCTCTCGTCCAAACCCTAATGCTCTCGTCCAATGACTTGGACACAATGTAGTTTGATTAAGGATTGAAATTCAAATAGAAGACCACGACAAAGTGGTCGCGGAGGATCTTCACACAATCGTCCATGGTGGCGTCCCAGATGCGGATGGTGCAGTCTTCAGAAGCAGAACAGATGACCAAATGATTAGGGTTTTGTCGAGGCTAATAGCGTCCTGTTGTTAGAAAACTTCACACACGAGACAACGTTTTCGTGGCCGGTTAGGGTTTTCAAGTGACGGTACAATTTGTAGGTTGGTTGTTGTCGTCGCCAGCACCACCGTCATTTGCGGTCATCGCCATTCAGAAACTTGCTGAATTCCGAAAGCAATCTCGTATTTTAAAATAGCTAACGAACACAACTCTTACCTAGCATACCTTAATATAAAAAATGGAAGCGCTTCAACTAAGTGATAGTTGGAAATTGGCAGAATTAAATTTCGTCTTCTCCACCTTTGTTTGTGTTCTACGAAAGAGAGAAACCTTAATTGTTTGTTTGGGTGTGGTCTGCGGGATAGAAGAACCCTTTCTCCCTTCGCTTTTGACCCGTTGCCAAAGTGTCTTTACAAAACAAAACACAAATTAAAAAATTAAATACACTTCAGCTGTCAGGTCAAGAAGTAAGAGAAAGAGTAAAAAATGAGAGTTAGAATATCATTTTCCTATATAAATTCTGATAACATGATTTTAATAAAATGCCAGGGTAGTACACCTTTTTGTGAGCAACTATATTGTGAGTCTTTAATCCAAAATGGTGTCAATGAAAACTGTGAATAATATTAATCACTACTTCTGAAGTTGAACATAGTAAATAGTACTCAGTACAAATACTTTCACCGTGTGAATAAATAAACATGCCATTGACAAACACAAACTCTAATAGCAAAAGGTGTTTGGTTATGCCATGTTGGTCATACCAAATGATCCAAAAAATGTCGTTTGTTGTTGATACTAGTTCTTGAAAAAAAAATACAAACAATTAGCATATTAAACTATCATAAATATAAGGCAAAATTAAACATATTTGTACTGTAGCATACTTAATTATATGTTCTGTACCAGTAACGTGTTGATTACTTTCTATTGATGTTAAAAGTGATAAAAAGCCTATGCACTGGTCATCATAAACCTAGCCATGCTAAAGGGGTAATTATTTATTTCCATTTAATACCATAACAAGACATAATTATGAAATGAAAACTAACCATGTTGGTTGAGGTATCCCTTTGAGGATTCAAAATTTCATGAGCTGGTGCAGTTGAAGTTTGAAGTTCCCAATCCTAAAGTGCATGTCGACAAATAAAATTAACAACTGGATAACCTGCGTATTAAAAAATGGTACATTGAATACAACAAATAAATACATACAGTGCCATTTCGAGATGCTTTATTCCTAGCTGCCATAAATTTTTTTTTTTTTTTTTTGCATATCTTCTCGACAGTTGATTGCTTCCTTGTACCTCGTGGTCGACCCTTTCTTTTAACATGAATTGGACTTCGTATCATTGTTTGGTGAGCACCAATATTAATTGGAGAAGAAATGTGCACATCTGCCTGTTCACAGTTTCTCAATGTAGTGGAACAAGATAAGGAAGGATTCCTTGATAATAAGTCTAATTGGGAACACAAGAATTATGTACCCCTCTCGCTTTGGCATGCAAACTCAGCAATGTCATAGAACCTCTTACACAATAAGTCATACCTATGAATAGTTGGTTCGTCTTTCTTAGTGTTATATGATGCTCTTATCAAAGTATGCCTTCACAATATGCGTTTGCTCCACCGACTCAAAATATACTTTTGTGATACAAATTTTACATCCTCTTAGGCAAGGACTATCAAATTGTGGCGGCAAAGAACTCCTCTAAACTCAAAAAGCCGACAAGTGCATTCAATGTCTTTTGTCATAAGATCAAATATAACTTCATTAAATTTGTCTGCACTTTGGTCTTTCCATATCAACGCCTCTTTAACAATATACTTTGCCTTACAACCATGAACTTCAACACTTTTGATATTACAATTCATTTTACACCTAAGCTCATTTTGCACTTCACCAAACTTCGCATGAGTGTATTCATCCTGAAATTGTCTCTCAATAAATGATTGAGACCCAGATGGAAGGGTAGTATTAGTAGAAGCGAAGTCTGCTTCGCACTCTTTCTCCGCCTTAGAACGAAGGGCATTGTCATATTGGGCAACAAATTGTTGGAGTGTGGTTGTAGAGTTCATGAACCCATCAAAGAAAGCATTCATTCCCTCACTTCTTTGAGTTGTGGACATGCCTGCCCAGAAATGACATTTCAAATAACAAGGAACCCATCGACGTCTTTCTTCGTAAAGAGTGTAAAGCCATTCATTAAGTTCTAGATCATACTTTTCAATGAATTTTGCCCACCTATTCTCAAAATCTTCAGCATTAGATGACTCATATACCAATTGTTTTACACCATGCTTGATTTCCTTGTATTTGGTATATCCCAGCAATTTTTCTGGTAGTTTTTTCATGATGTGCCAAAGGCACCAATGATGTCGTGTGTTGGGGAAGACAATTTCAATGACATTTTGCATGGCCTTGCATTAATCAGTGACAATTCCTTTAGGGGTTTTATTTCCCATGCATCGCAACCAACTTTGAAATAGTCACACAAATGTACAAGTGTCTTCAGTACATAGAAACCCACACCCTAATAAGATTGATTGACTATGGTGATTAACACCTACAAATGGTGCAAAAGGCATATTGTACTTATTAGTTAAGTATGTGGTGTCGAAGGACACAATGTCACCAAAATATGCACATGCAGCCCGACTTCTTCCATCAGCCCAAAATATATTGGTTATGCGATTATCTGCATCAACGTCAATTTCAAAAAAGAAGTCTTTGTTCAACTCCCTCATACTGGAAAAGTGGTTTAATAAAGCTTGTACGTCACCTTCCTTCCCTAAAGCGCGTCATTGCTGACCAATATAGTTTCTTGCGTCTCTTTCGACAAAATGTAAGTTCTCAAACCCCCCTGCATCACACACCAAAGAACGAAAGCTCTTGTGAATAGGCACACCCGATTCGTCATCTATGTCAAGTGTTCTTTTGGCTTGCATATTCAACTTCCTATTCCCAGGAATTAGTCTTGACTTGGAAGGACTTACGTTATGATTGTGTTCATGGACCACACTACTAATCATCCATTTATATTCTCTTCTAACCACAGTAATGCGCGCAGGACATTATTTTCTTTGTGTGGATAGTGTCTTCATTTCAGGTGGTATGGAGGACACACACTTTCCCTCCCGCGAACACACTAATGGAAGTAACATAATTGATTGTCATTGTCTTTTCTCGAAGTTCTGATTCTTGTCCCGAAACCATTTCTAAAAGCGTATTCTTTGTAAAATTTCTTGACGTCATCAATGCTATCAAAATACATTCCAACACAGGGAGAAACAACATCCTCAGAGTGCTTTTCTTGTCTTCCTTATGAATGCCTTCATCGTCGAAGATAGTTCTACTATCCCCATCTTCTTCTAATAAATTGATGTCCTCCAAACCTATTGCATTGTTTTCTTGTAAGTAATCCATCTACAAGTAATCCATACAAGTCCCTTAGGTTGGAAAAAATTTAACACATACTCATCTAATTTGTAATGCAGCAACATACATAGTAGGACAAAGTTACGTTTTATGGCCATTTTAGTAAGTTTCCTTTGAAAACCATACCTCATGACCTTACTATAGAAAGTATTAAATGCATTCATTTTTTAACAAAGAAAAAAAATAGAGTTATAGGTTTTCTAGTTATGTATTCACCTTCCAACAACGTCTACCACAATAGTACTTACCTTGATTCGTCGGACGGGTTTGTACAAAACTTCTTTGTGCAGGTGCGAAATGTTAGGTTCAACATTTATTGTGTTTTGCTATGGTTGGTCTCTCCTGCATTCAAAGCAATTTCTTTTTGAAGAAGGAGGTTGGACGAAGTAAAAGCCATTTAATGATCTCTCTGTTTGGTGGGTGAGAAGCAATGTAACAGGGCACACTCTTTCAAAGAAAGCATAATAAGACAACTTTAAATTTGCCGTGTTGAAAAAACAATTGAAGGGCATATTGGTCATTTCGGGTTATGTTTTAAACTCTGATGTTATCAATCCTTCTACTTGAACTATAAATATGTAGGTGCATTCTTCAATTATTGCACACCACGTTGGTCATTATCTACGTTAAAATATCATTGCCTCACCATTTTTTTTTTGTCTTTCGTTTTAGGTATTAAGTGCAAAAGAGGAAACCATTGTTGGTTGACAAAATGGATCCTTGGGAGGCTCTTGCTGTTGATGCTTATGTTTTGAAAGAATTTTTGGAACAGTGCAACGCCAACACCACTTTCATCTCTGGCCCTACTGGACATGCCCAAGTTGTTTTGCTTCACATAGAGTTAAATGAAACACATAATACACAAGAGTTTTTGAACAACATGGTTGTTGCTAGTCATGCACGAGATTTCTATACCAGTGGATGGACATGGGTAGAAAAGTTCATCAAACACCACGGTTAGCATTTTATTCCTTATTGTAAAACCATTGCTATTGAAGTTTTTATGATAGAATTTTAATTAATTAAACATAATTTTCAAGTTTAGTTGACGACGGAGACATTAAAAGTTTTAATTCTACTATCAAAGAGAAAATCAATGAATAGAATTCCTTTTGTGGCTTGTGTTTTCAAAGAGTGCAATCAAACGGCCTTGGGGAAATGCTCATCACTATTAAGGTTATTTTTGATTTAGTGATTTCGGTGCAGTCCATTATTTACTTATTGCTTATGTGGAAAATGACTATGTTAGGACCCAACTGATACAACCAAAGGAAGCCTACACAATAAAGTTCTATCGGATCGTGAGTTTGGTAGTGACATTGGTGTTGGCTCTTGCTGTTGATGATTCTGTTTTGAAAGAATTTTTGGAATAGTGGAACGCCAACACCACTTTCATCTCTGGCCCTGCTGGACATGCCCAAATTGTTTTGCTTAACAAAGAGTTAAATGAAACACATAATACACAAGAATTTTTGAACAACATGGTTGTTGCTAGTCATGCACGAGATTTCTATACCAGTGGATGGACATGGGCAGAAAAGTTCATCAAACACCACAATTAGCATTTTTTTCCTTACTGTAAAACCACTACTATTGAAGTTTTTATGATAAAATTTTAATTAATTAAAATCACATAATTTCCAAGTTTACTTGACGATGGAGACATTAAAATTATAACTCCTACACAATAAAGTTCTATCGGATCGTGAGTTTGGTAGTGACATTGGTGTTGGCTCTGTATTATTATTGAAAGAAGTAATTAAACTATGAAATTATGTCTCTTTATTGTTTTTCCTTTTCATCTACAATTACTCATAAAACTTTATGATTTTTCATTGAATAGGTTGCCATATTAAGACCTTTTGTGTACCTCAACATCACACTTAGGAATGTTGTTAAGGCAAATAACTAATCTTCAAACAAATATATGTTTTCTTTATTTCATAACATGTCTTCAAGTTACACAACATAATAATTTATGACATAAATAGGTTTTTAAGTATGACATAAGTCATCCAATTGAAGAAGTTAAAACTTTTATGCCTGTTGTGCGACTTAACTATGTTGTCAAACAAAACGTGGAAGTCAATGCCCAGACCAGTATAAATTCCAATCCAAACGCAAATGACAACATAAATATGGAACCCAATTTGCAGCCCAACGTACAGCCTACTGACACTACTAATGTGGAGGATATACTGCAGAAGATGGTTCCTCCATCCTCCAATATTCCATGTTTTGAGGTTGGAGAGAGCTCCAAAGTTGAATCTTCTGTTCTGGATAATATATCACTTACCTAACTCATGACTGCTTAATGTCTTTAATTTTTATGCTATTTATTTTTAACTTTTGCGTTTTTGTTGTTAATTTTAATTTTCATGACACTACATGTTTGGAAGGATCTACTACATGTATGATATTAAACTTATTTTGTGCACTTTGGTATCCATGTAATTGACTGTCACTTCAACAACAAACGTTGATGATCTTAGGCCACATCTCCTATAAGGCATTGATTTCAACTCAAGAAATATTATATGGTTATCTATGTACTATTAATTGTTGACCATCGAGAAAGATTTTGCACACCTTCAAAATTTTTAATGTATGAAAAGGGTTTCAGTATGAACCTCACTTACAGTCAATCACATAAATTGAATAAAATATAATGTAGGATATTGCCCATGATGAAGCTGTGGGAAAATTGTGGTACAAGTGGAACATAACATACATGCCAACTATCACAATAATAAATGTTTATCAGTCAAGTATTAAGTGTTGACCTACACTAAACATTTTGCACACCTTCAAAATTCGTGGTCTCTGCTAAGCCCACTATCTTTTAATTAATAAAAATTACTAACATATATTCTACGAATAAAATCATACATAGCAGATCCATCCCATGTACTAGAGTCGGACGATATCTAGATCCGGGAAGACTTGACGGTGAACACTGGACCAGTGCAGATTCTCGACTCGCAAGTGAAGAAGCTTCGAGGGAAAGAGATCAAGACCGTGAAAGTGCTTTGGGATGAGGCTACTCGGGATATGACATGGGAGATGGAGGATCGCATGAGGCAATCCTACCCGCACTTGTTTCCTGGTAAGTCATATTTTTGAGGACAAAAATCTTTAAAGGTGGGGGGAATGTAAGACTCGAGAAAATTAAATAGTTAATTAAATAATTATTTAATAAATGCGGGTAATAGAAGCCTTTTTAAGGCATTTGATGCGGGGTGGTATGATGTGGAAAAGTACTAGCTCAAATGGTTAAGAGTACTTGATTGTGTGAGAGGACTTGGGTTTGAGTCCTATGTGTGCCAATTGTATGTTATTTTAATTTGTGCATCATTTTGATGGTATACTTCAATTCTAGACGTGATAATAAAATCCTAGAATTATAGAAATTATCACAAATATGAATTGGTTTAATTGGTGGTGCACTTGACTTGTTGATTGATGGGTTGTGGGTTCAAACCTTGCTAAGAACAAATTTACTCTCTTTTTGCCAAATTTTCTTTTGGCATGATTAGGAAGGGTTTTAGAAACCCTAGCAGTTGATGCAGGGGCAACGTAAGAGCTGAAAAAGAATGGGTTAACATCCATTGAATGGCTTTAATCATACTTTTAATTAAGAAATTCATTTTAGCAAATTAAAATGTAATTAAGGGAACATTAAGATTGAGAGAGGAAGAGATTAGGCAGAGAGAAGGTCTAAAATTGAGGGTGAACCATTGGGTAGTGGAGTTTTTCGTGAATGGGTACTGGTTGCAGAGAGAGAGTTGGAAGTGAAGCCAATATTGGAGAAGAAACAAAGCTTGGGAGAATCTTTGAGTTAGATACACGCATCAAATTCGAATTTGTGCAAAGATTCCAAGTAAGGGGAGTTGTTTCTGCGTGTTTCTAATCGTAATCACTATATTGTGCCTTGTATGATCATAATTGCATGAACACTATGTCTGGTTGTGCGGTTTTCTGAACAATTCTGGGTTCTGCCCAGAAATCGCCTGACGGGCATGCATGTGTCGCTAGGCGACACGTTAGTTTTCTCCCTATTTTGGGGTTCTGTTATGAACTGCCTGGCGGCACGAAAGAACCGCCAGACGATGCACATTATTCTGTCACTATTTGATTGCAGAATTGTATATTTCGTGATGTATTGATCTCTCTATGATTCTTATAATTGTGAGGTTGCAAAGATATCATGATTTCATTACTGCTTGTATGATTTTAAATTACACATGGGGATGAAAAGAAGATGAATTGTGATTCAACCTTAGGAATAAATTTAATATTGGGTTTTTTTGGGATATATAATGATGTATGGGTAAAACCTAATGGTGCGGAAAGAGTAATAGGATTGGGAGTCGAATTGATAAATTGCGAGGGGCTATTTGATTTTGATAAAATGGGAGTCCAGACCATATCTTGTGAGAATGGGGTTCACTGTGAATGCAGAAACGCTTGTAATTTAGCCAGGTTCTGATACGTCGCCTGGCGGCTCCATGTTGGCCGCTAGGCGGTGACGTGAGCAGACCCAGTTTGGGTGTTGTGCTGTAGATTGGCCGCGAGAGAGTTTTGGGTACTTGAAATATACAGAACAGTTGGTGAGTGAAGAGGGTAAGATTGATGTACTAGGGTACTTTTGGAGGGGTATAATGTTTACGCAATGGAGACTAGGATATGGTGTGTTGGTAGGAATGTTAAGGAAAGAAAGGGAGAAGGATAATTTTTAATTAGTAGGATAGGTTCTGGAAGCATAGTCCTTGCATATGTGTGATTGGATAATTGTTGAGTATGATTTATTGGCTCTAGGTATCACTCGTGACTTATATGCAATGATGGATGATATTTGATTATGTAATATTGCATAGAAATACTAGTTAAATGTAGTGGAGGTGCTGGATTGGGCAATAATGGTGTTATGTTAAAACAAATCCTTGGAGAATGTGATATTATGGTTTCTAAATGCCAATTCATAACTAGTCAATTAGGAAGTGGATCATAGGTAATGGACCATGCGTGGTGTGACAAAATTTCACCAATTCGAGGTTGAAGAATAAGAGAACATGATTATCTTGGTGTTGTTTAGTGGTATAAGTCCATGTGCTCTGTCCTGTGTAAGAAAATCAGATAGTGTGTATGCCACTAGTGTAGCGCCTGGCGGCTCGAGTGTGTGCGCCAGGCGATAGGACTAGCGTCAGGGGTCCTTGCACCGCGTGGCGCCTGGCGGTAAGGTGTGCCCCGTCAGGCGGTGACTGTAAAACAATTGGTTTGGGAGAGCATTGGCGCCTGGCGGTGAGGAGGTATCGCCAGGCGGTCTGGACCTGTTTCGCCTGGCGGCGATTGGGGCTGCACCAGGCGAAAATTCTACAGACTTTGACTTGTGTATGTGTTGCGTTTTAAGTAATGATGCTATACTTGGATCGGGAGATGTTGTGCTATGAGCGGGTAGGTTCCTGGATGATGGTTAACATGTGATGATATGAGCGGGGAGGTTCATATCCAGTTACTCTCGCGTGAGGATACAAGCGAGGTAGGTTTGTATGTTTCGTGCTCACGCTTGAGAGATGCTGCGTGCGGGGAGGTACGTGGTTGGTGGATCACATGTGTTGGACTACGGACGGGTAGGTCTGTAGAGCAAGACTACGAGCGGGAAGGTTCGTAGAGTAGGACTACGAGTGGGGAGGTTCATAGAGGTAGGACCACGAGCGGGCAGGTTCGTGTGAGCATCATATTCCCGAGTCCAAGGCTAACCATTTGTGTGATTGAAGGCTAAAAAGCCTTGGGGTTAAGGTCTTGGCCAAGAACTAAGTAGATTGGATAATATGGGTGGATGACTTATCTTGTGTTATTATATATATATATATATATATATATATATATATGTTATTTTATTTTTATCAGCTCACCCTTTCTGTTTGTGTATGGCGATGATCGTGTGATTCGTTACACGGGAGTAGATGTTGATACAGGTGATGTTGAGGATGCTCAGGCGACGGAGTGAGGACTAGCTTGGGGATTAGAGCTAGGAGGTTTTTACTATATTTTGTTATGTTTTAATTATGAATAAGAATTTTGGAACTTGTAATACTCTTGTTATTTATGTTTTATAAATTTGGCGCGTGTTTTCACATTATAATTTTTCCCGCGTTTGGGAATAATAATATTGCGACTTTTGAGATTCAATTTTCTATTTTTTTATTATTTATTTAAGTAATATTCCTTAGGGATGTTACAACTTCACATAAACCACTCAGAATCTCATAAATCAATTAGTAAGCCAAGAAAAAAATTGTCATAAATCACTTCTACAAAGTCTACAAATAAAAAATATCAAAGTTAGCAATATAAATCTTAACTGCAACAAACATAAATTTTTCTAAATCAACTACTTATGGCACTTCCTCCTACTATATGTTGCAAAAGGAGTTCTTATTGCAAAACTCTTGACACGCATCCGAGGACCATCCCTTCGTCGCACATACATGTTGCTCTATTCAGATTCTTGTGCTTCCTGATTTGAAAATGTACTTCTTCGACATGGCCCCTCTCACTAGAATCGCCAAATTCAATAAAGCCCTTGAGGTGGTTGGAATTAGGTGTATGCAAATCACCAACACTTGGTTCACCCAACTCAGAAAACTTTAGTTTGCCCTCGTGTTGCTGGCGTTGGTTCTTCCCCTCAATCATCATTGCATTCAAGTCTAAAAGTTCTTTTCGCAATTCCCCTAGCACACTTTCTTGACGTTCAACAACTTTAATTAAGTCAACTATTTTACTACCCTTATTTCGACATCCATATACCTCAAAACCTTCTTTAACGAAGGAATTGTCAGCTCTTCTGCAGAGGCAGCAACATCTACATCAACCTGCAACAATTCACAAGAACCATCAATAAGTATAGATGACACATTTAAAAAAAAAATCGTACAAAAAAAAACCGAACTTATAGTGTTATTTGTGAAACTCCTTTTAATTAGATTGTCCCTTGTTTTCATCCAATGCAAGATTCTGGGAAACTTGGTCGTGCACTGACAATCCTTTAAATTCGGAATCAAAAAATGGTCAAAAGACCATAGCTGCCACAATTGTAATCAAAATCAGTCAAAACTCATAACCAAATATTTTAAAGTCATCAAACGAGTTTGAAATTAGTTTAACATACACTACCTATAACAAATAAACACATTTAGCTACATGGAAGTGTTTGGTACTTTGTTTCTCCTTCAAGAACAATTTAGCTTCACAAATACTCTCAACCAAATACTTATACACCACTCGACCCGAATTAAATTTCCCAATACTACCAAGGTCATCAACAATGTTGAACAAAATAGAAAAAACGGTTCCACTACGACTGGGCAACAAAAACTCAGAAATTGTTAACAAAACATAAAGCTTACCAAAATCCTCTAAACAAAGCTCTTTAATATGTTTTAAAATGTAATCATATACCATTTCGATATGAACAAGTTTGGCAGCTCCAAATAAATTCTTTGAATCATTATTTAACCCTTCCTGGTTTAAATCAATGTTTTCACCAACCATCCTCAAACCTAGACCAAGACATACATCTAAATAGGTAAATCCAACAACTTTTGTACTCATGTGAACCCCCCCCCCCAAAACCTTTCCACCCACCTACTAATTAACGGACTCAAAAGATTCCTTGATATTTTCACAGACTCTTTCAACTCAACCAACCATCCAAATGGTGTTCCTCGAATAAATGACTTTTGTTCCTCAGTTAACTTATTATTCAAACTACCAATCAATTTTGTCCGGCATGAATGCCTAAAACAAATATGAAACAATAAAAAAATACAGTTATGTCATTTTTATCATAACAAATTTCAAAATAAATTGAATTCCAAAATATATCATACTTTGCAGTTAACACTGAAATCACTTCCCTCACTGGTTGCACTCATATTTATCACCTGAATACATAAGTCAGGTAAGCACAATGTAAGCACTCAGACTTACTTCAACGTAATTCTTCTCACTTTGAACAACTACTACTCGTGCACAAAACACTTATCACATAATCACTTAATGCAGCAGAGGTCATCACTTGTGTGCACACAAGTCATCACCAACAAATCAGACATGTTTAATCCACTTGGGTATGAAACCACATGAAATGAATAATTATAAATCAACACATATTACACATACTTAATCACCACATAATCAACTATTGACTGGTATGACATGAAAGATCAAAAAATTGAGTCATACCACATGCTTTCAAAAAATTCAACACAGGTCATCATGTATGAGCAAACAGGTCATCACCAATAAATCATACAAGTGTAATCAACTTGGCTATGGAACCACATCAAAGAGATAATTACAAATTAACACAGATTATCGAAAGTGAATCACCCCATAAACAAGTATTGACTGGTATAATATGGAAGTTCAAAAAATTGAGTGGTACCACATGATTGCAAAAAATGCAGCACATGTCAACACTTGTGTGCATACAAGTCATCATCAACATATCACACATGTTTAATCCACTTGTGGATGAAACCACATGAAAGAAATAATTACAAATCAACACAAATTATCCAAAGTGAATCACCCCGTAAAAATGTATTGACTGATATAGTATTGAAGTTCAAAAAATTGAGTGATACCACATTATTGCAAAAAATGCAGCACAGGTCATCACTTATGTGCACATAGGTCATCACCAAAAAAATCACACAATTTTAATCAACCTATTCAGAAAACTAGTATTCATGCACTTATCAAAGTACTTGGTTCATTAAAAATCATACACACCAAGAAAGACTTAATTAAGATGAAACAAGCATTATTTGTAATAAAAAACTTGTCATTAAAATTTAACAATGAAGATTTCATACGTTGCGGCAAATCACCATACACACCCAGATAGACTCTCAAGATTATGCCACCAAAAATAAAACAAAATCACAGTTCCTTAACTTAAAAACCCACAATGATGATTTCAAACAAAAAGCACCAAAATCACAGAAATGAAAAAATAACCCAAACCTACCAACCACCAGCTGAATCAACAACGAAAAACACCAAAAACCCTAACTTTGCGAGGTTTGTCTTTTCCCTTTTTCTTCTTCGATTACAGTGTTGTGGTAATTCACCTGCACAAGATAGATGTTAATTTTGCCTTTAAAGAATGACTCAGACGACTATGCCACCAAAAACAAAACAAAATCTCAGTTCCTTAACCAAAAAACTCACAATGGCGATTTCAAATAAAAAAACCAAAACAGTGTTGGCGTATTACAAAAACGCAAAAAAAAAAACCAAACCTACCAACCAAGACGCTGAATCGAACAATGGAAAACACCAACAACCCTAACTCTGTGAGGTTCGTCTTCTCCCTTCTTCTTCTTCGATTTCACTACAACACACGTCTTCTCCCTTTTTATCCTTTCTTCCTTTTCCCTTTTTTTCTTTCTTTCCCCTTTCTTCGTTTTTGTTGGCTCTGCGCAAAGAAAACCTATTTCTCGCCCCTTCAATTTTCACACCCACACCCACTGTCCATTACGTCTTTCTACAAAAGAAGTTTTAATAAAAAAAATAAAAGTCACGTCTGCATCGAAAATGGTTTTATAAAATTAATTGTAATTTAAAAAATAAAAGCCACATATGCATGTCACCTCATGGAGTCAAAGAAAGGGTCAGAATATGGAGTTAGTTTATCATTTTCCATGTTTAAAAGGTATCCAGTGAATATGTACTCCAAAAGTTTTGGTGTATTTGGATGTTGAATGATGTTAACAACACTGGTTTTATGTGCTTTCTACGGATATGTAATGTGGAAATTTTGCTTCTTCTATATTAATTTTTCACACATTACTATTTCATATATAATAATATTGGCTATATTATTACCTTCCAATAATATATCAGAATGAATAAGTTTCCTCCCTGAGCATTAGTAGTTCGTGCTCACAAATAAGAACATGCTTCACATTGTATAGCACTATATATGTTAAATGAACATCACATTAACTTATGTCTATTTGGCATAATGATATTGTTTGTATGACATGTGTGTTGTGCTCAATTATGAAGTAATGGTGGCATTCCTACTCATACTTCTGATACATGTATATGTATATATTGCTATATACCTTGCATAAAAAGCTTCATTTCTATACTAATTAAATAGTATAAACTGGTATAGCTTGATTTTGACGTATGCATAGCACAAATAACTTTAAGTATAATTTCCCAATGAAAAAGTTAAAGTTAAATGCGAAAAAGTTAATAGTTTACATTTTTTAATTGAAAATTTTTCTTAATTCCAAATATTGAGGTAAGAATTCAGCAAGCAGAATTGCTTTTTGTTATTGAAACCTAGAGATAGAAGAGAGGACTTAAATATAAAATGATGTCTTTTATATTTTATTAGGATGATAACTTGATTTTTACCCTTAATTTTGACTTTCCTATTTTATTTTCTTATGTGTAAATACATTTGTGTTCTATCTTTATTTATTGTTTTGAAGTTTGAAGTAAAAATTATATTCATGTAAATTTCATTTTATTAAAAATTCATCCATATCATATTTTTTATTTACATCATAATGTGGTGAATTGGTTTTTAGTAGGTCTATGAAACTGTGAATTGGGAAACAATTCACTTGTGAAGAATTTTGGTAGGTGTGCTTATTTCTTTTTTACATCTCAATAATTATTTTGGTAGTTATTTTGGTAGAGAAGACGGTAAATTTGAGTTTATTAAAAAATATTTGATATCATATGGAAATTTTTTATTTGTTGAATAAAAAATTACTTGTTATTTTGTGACATGTTTATTTATAGATTCGGATGCATGAATTTGTTAAAACAAAAATACATTGTTGAGCTCAATGGTGTATTGAGACATATACATCGTTCAAATCTAGAAGGTACACCTTTCAAATGGTGTTTGCAAATGGAAAGGGTTGTGGATATCTCAAAACTATTGTTAAGGGAGATGCTAAGGTGATGAGTTACAGAATTTAAAGGTTTTCGTGTAATGCAAAACCCAATCCCACTTAGGTGTGTAGATGTTTGCATCTGCTTGGAATTTAGTGTAATAGGTGATGACGTTGAATTTGATGACGAATTATGTGGGGAAGTTGGGTCATTGTTTGATGGTGAGGTCATAACAATTTAAAGTATAACTAGGAAGATCTATTCCATGCTAAGTAGTGATGAGGTGGACGATGTGGATGGTGTTTGTCGGTTGTATATATTGATGTGTTTTGTTGTTTTATATTTTCCCACAACCTCTAGTAGAATAAGAGTGTTACCTTTCAAATTGTTGGATAGCATTGCATCTTTAAGAATCTACAATTTGGGTGGTCGTTTATACTTTCTTGATAGACGCCATAAGTCGGTCATATGAGGTTTATGTGCAGCAACAAAATAAGCATGCCATTAGCATAGTTAGGACAACTTCAGTGATGCAGGTAAAAGTCGAAATCTTTGTGTTTGTTACATCTTTCAAAGTTTTCATTAGTAGGGTGAAATTAGTTTGGGTTTTATTTTTGGGTTGTGGAGCATCTTTCCTTAGGTCTCATTGATCAAGTATGTTATTTCCCTAGAATTTTAGAATGGCCATATCTCACCATAAGGACAACAAACATTGAGTTCGCGTTTGAAAATAATAAGATTATTTATGTCCATCTTCAATTTTTGTGGTTTAGATTGTGTTGAAATATTTTTTATGTTTAGCTTTAATCATATTTGGTTAATCTATTAATTTATAGATTGTTTTGGAATTTTCTTTAACCGAAGAACACAAAAGAAATGCTATTTTGAGGATTGCACTGAATCTCTCTAAAGGAGGCACGGTGGATGAAGGTGTTGATGACGTTCAAGGTGATCAAGAATATTCCCATTCTGCAAAACAAAAATTGGAAAAAAATAATAGACGCATTGATCACTTATAGGCAGAAATCAAGAAATTTCGTGAAGATTTCTTCAAATGTGAAAACCCTCAATCACCCCCTTCCAAAGTGAGTGCATATGAAGCTGACACTACGCCAAAATTGTCAATATACAGCGCTGTTTTTGTTCATAGATAGCGCTTTTTAAGTGCTCTCTATTGGACCGATATCTATTAATAGATAGCGCTTACAAAAAAGCGCTATCTAATGACATTCAATAGACAACACTTCTCTAAATAAGCGCTCTCTATCTGCTCAATGTTTCTCTACATATCAATAGACATCGCTTCTCTAAATAAGCGCTCTGTATGTGTATTTTAATACACAGTGCTTTGATCAACAAACACTCTCTAGTGGTTGCGTTTCTTTTTATATAATTTATTTTAATTTTCATTCATTCCTTCTTATTTTAGTGTTATTTCTGCATAAAACTTCTATGGCAACTACCACAATCAATCAAAAGTCTAACAAAATGTGATTCAAAAAATATGCATGCATTGCTAGGCAAGTTTTCCTTTCAAGATAGTAAACAAACTACTATAACACACTTATACAAAAAATGCCTAGCAACCAATATCAAATCAAACATCTAACCCAAAATGGCCCAAATAACCAACCAATATCAAGCCACAAAAGTAACAAAATTTATACAAGCTTGACCTAACACACTAATTCCACGGTATAAATGAACCTAAGTCTTAGAATATTCCACATCCAATTGATCCTAGCCAATTGATCCTACAATAGAAAAAAAATTATACTTATCACCAACTAGATACAATATTAAAATGAAATGTACAAATTCAAACTAAATCATAGTTTTATAAGGATACAAACATAACATACCAACCTATAATAAGCATTTACTATTGAGATAAATAAATCAATCTTCCCTAGCTTCAATGATTTGATTGTCAAAATATTGTTGACATCTGCAACTAGGAAAATACTACAACAAAAAAAAAAATCAAATTAGCCAATTAAAACTACACTACAAATATATATATATATATATATATATATATAAACAAAAAAAAGATAAATTATTTCTATTAGAATTGTTCGTCTTTCACAATATGTGATAAGTTTACATTGTTATAATTGGAGGCAGAGAAGATAAACCACATTGATTATAGATCAGAATAATTAGGATATGAAAAATAACCTTTGGCTTCAGATTTTACGCATGCTATTTGTTTCACCTGTGATTCATTGTTATCTAGTGTTTTAAATAAATCCTCAACAGGCTTCATACCTCTTTCAGTACATCATTTACAACAAAACCTGCAAAACAGGAGGAACAAATAACTCGTGCAATAATTGTTACATCATTTACACGACATTTCACATGGCTTTCTACATTGATGTTTGCTATCAGTTGTAAAGCCTCAATCACGGGTTGTAAAAAGGTCTCATCAATTTCACAAAAATTCCTATAATATGATCATCACAAAAACTTCAAATTGCTATTATTCAAAAGTTCATAAGCAAATAATCTTGATATGATGATAAATGATGGTACCAACATTATATAACAGGTTAAGAATATTTAAAATCAGCACGATTAATCTTTGTCTTTACCTAATCATAAAATCATATAATGCAATACAAGTTGCACCTTACTCTTAATGAATCAAATCAAACATAAAATATTTATAAAACATAAACAAAACCTCAATCATTCCATTTCTCAATTGATACTAATCTGAGAAAAATTCCATTTCATAATTCATACCAATCATATATCCAATCTCGAGGGTCTGCATTGAGCAAACTACAAGACAGAACAATCCTCCATCAGCACTAACAAGCATAAACTCACTACGAATTGAACCTCATCCATTTGTATGCCATGATATTTAAAATTATATTATGAACACAACACTTGGATGAACCAAACTCTAGTGTGAACCAAGACACATATTTATTTGTTTTAGAAGCATACCTTGCCTAACACTTTTGAATCCAGCATCCATTTTACTAGAATTCCAAATTCTTGGCAAAATGAAAAAGCCATATCTCTCGTAAATGGGAGATACCCTTGCCATTAGTTGATACCCTTGCCAAATCTTGAAGAGTTTTGTAAAGGTATATGGGAGACAATCAAAGGCATAAAAAATGACTACAAGAGAGAAAGCTTTTGGCCATCATTCAATTTTTGATGTTATGACCACGACAAGTTCACTCCAAAGCTTTCTATAGTGGCTAGGTTCAGTTCACTATGCAAGTTAAAAACAAGGACTAAAATCAAAGTCTTTTTAAACATAGAATTAACCTAAAAATAAGTAATTAATCCCTCCCTCCCTCTAACATGTCCACAAAAACAGTTCACGTGAACAACCATTAAAAACTACCAACCACATAATAATGTGTGCCTTTAGATTCTACATCAATTCTGATTGACCCACTACTTGTACACATCTTGAATTGAACTTCAAATAGCAAAAATCACAAAAACCCTAAACCCCATACAACTTAATAATCTCACAAAGGTAAGGGAGGCATATGACAAGTTCAATCGTGTACTCCTTTTCACCCTTTCCCCCTACAAAACTCAATCAAAAATTTCTCAATAAGAGAAATCATATTACATGGAAACTTTCAACAATACTTACAGATGACCTTAGTGTTGGAGCTTTCAGCTTTCAATGTTTACAACCTAGATGAAACGCACAATTGTTGACAAAATGCAAACAAAACACAGACGAAACGCCCGAGTGTGGAAGAATGAATGAATGTTAACGATAAAAGAATGGGCGCGACACAAATAGAATGGGCGAGGGTGAAAAAAGAGAGAACGTTGATGAAGAGAAGACGATCGAGTGTTGAATGGGCGCGGGGAGAAAGGAACATAAAGGTGCTTATTTTTTTAATTAATAAAAGGAGCAGAACAATAGACAACATTTGTTAAATTACATGCTTTCAATAGGTATCCCAATACATGGCATTTATCTCTACAAGTGTTGTCTACTAAAAGAATTTTTGAGAAAAAATTAAAAAATAAATATAGATAGCGCTTATTTAAAAGGGAGCTTTCTTGTGAAGTCAATTAGATAGTACTTATTCAATAAAGCGCTCTCTTTTTATTTTGTATTTGTATAGATAGCACTTATTTAATTAAGCGCTCTCTAAAGTGTGTTGTCTATTGATAATTTTGGCTTAGTGTGATGAGGTCCATTGTCAATCGAATCTAGAGGAAAGACGTGACCTAGCAATTGTTCCATTCAATGAATCAGAAACGATTTCATTGGATGTGGATAGGAGATTGTTGTACACAAATGTGACGTCGCAACTGCACAAGTACAATGCTTGGTCTTTTATTGAAGTTGTAAAGTATTCAATTTGTTAATTGATTCAATTATGTAACATATCAACACAAGATTTCTTTAAAAGGATGGTTGCATCCCTATCAAACAACAAAAACATTGTTGAATCTGATGAGTCAATGACTCGAATTTTGATCCTATATATGATAAATGAATAGAAGAAGCTATTAATCATAAAAAGTGTGAAAGTACAAACAATATTTCAATTTAAATTAATTTTGATGCACAATAAAATTACCTTGGAAAGACTTTCATAACATGCTTATTACACTTTTCACAAAAAAAAAACATCTTAGAATCTAGATAAACAACTTTGTTGCAAACATAAGCAATATACCACCAATCATCATAAGCCAAAATATGTTTAATGCTTCCAAACAATACGTAAGTGATTACCTTTCACAGTAAAATAAAATTGTCACAACAATCATTATGTGAATAAAAAATTTGGAACTGCTAATATATTCTTACCTCTTTACAATCGTTGAGACCTTGTATATTTGTCCTAGGTGTAAGCCTTAAAAAGTCATCTTCAACAATCTGTTTGGAACTCTGGGACAATTAAGTTAATCCTTGTGATGGAGATTCGGTGTTCTCACACATTCTGTCAAGTCAAAAAAAAGTAAACACAATAGATATAATCAAAGATTTTTAATTTATAATCAAATTAAGAAGAAATTATAAATAAATTAGAAGAATGAAGAAATAAAATCTTACCTTGATTTTAGTTCAGAGGCCTCCTTAAAATCAACTTTGTACTATATCCTAGTGTAGTACTTACAATTCTGAACTTGAACCTTATCTAAATTGCAAAAATAGTGTATCTCAAACTAACATTGAGATAATGCAAACTTTAGCAAAAATAGTCTAATAAATAATGCATAAAAGTAATAACAACAATTTACCTTGAAAATTTTTAACTTTAGCAAACTCTATACTTATTGCAACATTTTGTACTTATCCACTTGAAAGAAAGACATCCAGTTCATCTACATAAATGTCAAACAAAGTACATTCTATTCGAAACCTACAAATTCAATAAATGTTATGTGAAATCATTATTTTCATACAACAACAAAAAATGTATGTACTAAACTTTATAACTATAGTACTCATCAACTTCTATGACAATGACATTCAATTTTGTTGTTTTTCCCTCTATTTGCAATTCTCTTTCATTGTCAACTCCTACCAGTAATCCCAAGATATTTACATAATAATACATCAAAATGATGAAACTAAAAGATAAAAAATTAAATAAAGATATATTCATACCAAGAAAATAAGAATACATAATAGAAAACTATAAATCTTAACTTACCTACTAAATAATCTATGTCAAATCTAGTGGAAGTCAATACCGACAAAGGTGTGTATTGTGGTTTGATATCTGGAACCAACTTAGTATCAAGAAAAGTAACTTTTATACCAAACTGAAAATTAATCTTATAAGGGTGGTGTGTAGTTTGGTATATTCCACTATTTGGAACAACACTAAAATTTTCGATTTCATAAACATGGCCTTCAGATATTATATTTAGAAAGCATGAACTCAAAATGAATTAACTTGGACCTTGTCAGAGGAAGGTTTATTCGAGTATGCCTTAAAATTTTTTGAACAGTTGAGTTTGAACACTATTCGTAAATGTTAATTTGAAAAGAACAATTTCTAAAATGTCTTAAGTAACAAAGTTTTGGTAGATGTAACTAATAAAAATTTCTTAAATCACACCAGCCTTTTGTAATCATGGGATTATGAATATCCATGTTGAATGTAACATTGTAAACATTATCGTTCTTATCAACAATAGTCCAACATGGACCCAGTTTAGTCCCTAATCTTATCACAAACAATCGATTAACAAATCCAAAATCCTTGTCAAAGCAGCAAGTTCATAAACAAAGAAACATCAGGAAAAGAAACATAGTGAACAACAATGGTAAATGATTTAATGTGTAAAGTAATTGAAATATATAAAACAAACCTAGTCTTCAATAAAAATAGTAAAGAATTCTCCCTTACACTTTACAACAAATATGGATTGTGGACCAAGTGTGGATTGTGTAGTTGTCATCTGTTTAATTGGTAAGATAGAAAATTATTTGTAGGAAAAGAATATGTACAATTGAAAACAAAAAGTGACTATCTCTCAATGAATGGTATTTAAAATTTGAAAATCATTGAAAAAGAAATCGTGATTCATTGAGAGAATGAAATAAAGGATATAACTTTTGAGATAGAGATTGAATGCATACTTTTCTACATATGATAGTTGCAAAAATGATATTTGTAAAAAATGTAGAAGAACTCTGACTGTCTTTGGTCATGCAATATTGAAACCAATGTTCAAACAAATGATTATCAAACAGAGAAGTTCTTGGATGAGAGTCGTAAATGAAATGTGTAAATGTCAACAGATAAGTTCTTGTTTTTTGTCATAAATATGTTTCTCAAAATGTATTTTTGAATGTGAATATGACGTCTTAAAATGTTGGAATCCGAAAAGGTTCAATCATGAAAGAGTGTTGGAGATGGAACAATATTTGGAGCAGTGCAAATATCTGGAGCAATACAATGATGATTATCTAGAGCAGTGCAAATAATAATGAAATCAATTGATAAAAACATTTAAACAAATTCATATTTATTTTAAAAAAATATTATTAACAATACATTTAATGAGTTAGAATACGCACATATTTTGTAATACCAAGAGGTTTGCATTGTTTTTTGAGCAGTGATGATTATTAACTTATCTTGGAATACATTTATTTGCAATGTTGTCCAATCATTTATGTAAACCATCTAATAAATATTTATTAATGAATTAGTTTAAAAATGAAGTTTTCAAAATGTAAGCAAAGTAGTTATTGTAGTATTTACATTAAATGATTTTAGTGAAAACTATTTAATATTTAATAAAAGAAGTTATTGTATGCAAGTGATGTTTTCATGTGAAATTTAGATGGAAACGTGTTACAATACCGATGGTGCAATGAATACGAAGACATCTTATTAGTTTTTCAAAGTAAATATATTATTTAAAAGTTCTGTAACTTTTTTTACAATTATTTTAAAGTTATTCAAATGTTCTTTAACATTTTTTCACCTCTTTAACACTTCTGTTTTTCATTAATTTATTAAAGAACTTAACAATTTAATTAATGGTTTTTTTGCAAAGTATATAATGTAATAAACTACAAATATTATAAGAACCGAAATAAAAAAGTACATATAAAGTATAAATATTAGAAGAAATTTAAATTATAAAGAACTTTTACATGCAAGCTTATTTTTTCACTTTCAACTTCAAAAAAACTTCATGGTGGTCCTCCACCTTTAGATGATGAAGGGCACATAACTTTTTTCTAGTCACCTCCTATCTTAACAGATGTTGGTCTTATGATCATGTTACATTGGACTTCGTCTATTGGTCCGTGGAGCACAACAGTTGAAACTCTATTGTTGCGAAAATAACTCACATAGTCTTTTTTCAAATACTACAAATACAAGTGAAAAGATATTACTTATTAATAAGGCATTTAAATTTAAATTAAAAAAATACAAAGATAAGAGATTAAGATATCTAACCAAGTGGATGGCTTGACAGTAATATGTCGACAATTTAACTTGAAAATGAAGTAACTTTGACATAGTTAGCAAATGACAGATTGCAATATTGTTTAGGAAGTTGGATTGTATTTTTGAGTCTAGAGAACATCTAGAGAAGTGGATTTTAAAAGAACAACTTCCAACATATTTTAAGACAAAAAATTTGTCTGACTTAGCCGCTTAGAAAGATCTTAAATGATCTCAGCCTTGGGAAATCATTGGATTGTGAATATGCATGTTGTATGTAACGTTGTGAACATTACAATTGTCATCAACAATGGTCCATTGTGAACTAATTTCCTTCCCACATCGTATTATGAACATTCAATCCATGTGTCCAAAATCCTTGACAAAGGAGCAAGTTGAGAAAAAGACAAAGTAATTAAAGATAAAATATAGAAATGTCAGGAAATATTATAAAACACACTTGGTCTTTGAGAAACATAGTAATGAATTTGCCAATAATTTTTGCATAAAGTATGGATTGTGGAGCGGCCATTAATTCCATTGTAAGATAAAAAATAGAGGGGTAATTAAGAAAATTGTTAATAAAGTGATAATGAAGAAGATTAGTAGTAGAAAAGAATTGGTCAGAAAAAAATTTGTCACAGAAGAAAAAGAAAATTGTTCAAGAAGAAAAGATCCGCCAAACTAAAAAACTTTGTACCTTTATTGTTGTCTTCAAAGAGTGAAAGCTTCAATCTTTATTGTGTTCTTTTAATATTCATAAGAAAACAAAAACATGAAAAAGTATTCAGATCTTGAAGAAGAAGAAGAAAAGGTCCGCCAGAGTAAAAAAACATTCATATCTTTATTATCGTCGTGAAAGAATGAAAGCTTCAAAGATTCAACCTTTATTGTGTTCTTAAAATATTTCATCCATCTCCCAAAAAACATTCATTCATCAGACAAAAAAAATATCAAAAAGTATTCAGATCTTAGAGAAGAAAAAATGATCCGCCATAGTAGAAAACTTTTGTACCTTTATTGTTGTCTTCAAAGAGTGTTCTTCAAATATTTCATCCATCTCCCAAAAAACATTCATTCATCAAAGGAAAAAACATCAAAAAATATTCAGATCTTAAAGAAGAAGAAAAGATCCGCCAAAGTAAAAAACTTTGTACCTTTATTGTCGTCTTCAAAGAGTGAAAGCTTCAATATTTATTGTGTTCTTTTAATATTCATAACCAAACAAAAACATGAAAAAGTATTCAGATCTTAAAGAAGAAGAAGAAAAGGTCCGCCAGAGTAAAAAAACATTCATACATTTATTGTCGTCGTGAAAGAATGAAAGCTTCAAAGATTCAACCTTTATTGTGTTCTTAAAATATTTCATCCATCTCCCAAAAAACATTCATTCATCAGAGAAAAAAATATCAAAAAGTATTCAGATCTTAGAGAAGAAAAAATGATCCGCCAGAGTAGAAAAATTTTGTACCTTTATTGTTGTCTTCAAAGAGTGTTCTTCAAATATTTCATCCGTCTCCCAAAAAATATTCATTCATCAAAGGAAGAAACATCAAAAAATATTTAGATCTTAAAGAAGAAGAAAAGATCCGCTAAAGTAAAAAACTTTGTACCTTTATTTTCATCTTCAAAGAGTGAAAGCTTCAATATTTATTGTGTTCTTTTAATATTCATAAGCAAACAAAAACATGAAAAAGTATTCAGATCTTAAAGAAGAAGAAGAAAAGGTCTGCCATAGTAAAAAAACATTCATACATTTATTGTCGTCGTGAAAGAATGAAAGCTTCAAAGATTCAACCTTTATTGTTTCCTTAAAATATTTCATCCATCTCCCAAACAACATTCATTCATCAGAGAAAAAAATATTAAAAAGTATTGAGATCTTCGAGAAGAAAAAATGATCCGCCATAGTAGAAAACTTTTGTACCTTTATTGTT
>Ga0214543_1001348_pt1 | contig 47152 bp, 21 predicted proteins | sample CNSS2metaG_FD_160094 | JGI IMG/M metagenome (GOLD analysis project Ga0214543, IMG submission 160094) | Root nodule microbial communities from cowpea collected in UCLA plant growth center, Los Angeles, California, USA - CNSS2 | ecosystem: Host-associated > Plants > Roots > Nodule | place: USA...
TTCACTTTCTACTTCTTTTCACATTTTTGAAAGGTTTTAGAGGGGAATCATATATAGCTTTCGCTTTCTCTTTTAGAAATATATACATATACATACATATATATATATATATATATATATATATATGTATGTATGTTATCGATAACTTTACGTTGGAGCCTGTGACGGTGGAAGAATTCATAGATTGTAAGTTACTCTCGTGTCCTCGGTTAAGTTTAGGTTCATATCAGATTTGACAGATAAAAAATATAATGCATAATGAAAAATAAACAAAAGAAGGTTGAAATCCACTTTCAAACTTGTCATATATATATATATATATATATGAAATTGTCATATATCTTGTTAAGTTGATGGTTGTATATATAAAAAAAATGGTATTTAACATGTATATGATTTAAGCAGTTAAGAATATGCAGATAAGAGTACGTTGCTATGTATATCGCAAAATAATTAAGTTTTAGATAAACAATGATATTAAATATTTAAAGATTGATGACAGTAACTTAATTTAATTTGAAATTCTGCATTTGATCAGATCTCATGCATATCCATTACGATATTTTTGTTTTCACATATAGAGTTATATATATATACATATGCAGCATAAGCTGCAGCACGAATCTTTTACTGGTGCTGATGTCTTCCCAGTAGAAAAGAAAACTTACTTTAGGATATGAAGTTGAAGAAGATCTTTTAGTTTTCTTATGGGTCCCCTTAAACTGACCAAAGATCTCTTCTTTGAACCGTAACACTATGTAATGTGTACACGAAAACATGCTATGTATGACTACGACTATGACAGCATATATAATAAAACTATATTCACTTTTAATTTAAAACCATTTTCGAAGTTTCATTTACTTCAGAAGGAATCTGTGAAAAAAATTGTGTCTGATATGGAGAACGAGGGAGCAGAAGTTCAAATCTTGATTGAAATATTTTGAGTTTGATTTTGAATAGAACAGCACAAGAAGCTATACGTTTATTGGTGATATTCTTTTGGTTTATATTTTTTAGAAAAAGAGAGTGATACTAGGCGACAGACACCTCTTTATTACTTTATTCTGCGTTAGATTCGATCTTTTTTTCTGCAGTGTTACAGAGAAAAAAGATGAACACAGAGAGAGAGAGAGAGTAACGTGCATGTTAATGCTATCTTTTCTTTCATGGGACATGCATGATAAAGCTAAAAAATGAAGATGAAGAGGGGGCAACTTCATTGTAGTTTCTGAAGGGAATAAAGAGAGAATATATAAGAAGACAAGAATAAACTTTTTAGATGCTTTTTTATTTCTGTGTTCTTTTTACGTATAATCTCAAAACTCCTATACCTTCTCTAACATTGGGGTTTGTGTTGTGTGTGTTAGAAAAAGAAAGATCTTTCTAATCATACTACATATACATGCATATATCATCTCATTCATAAGAGAATCTTGTCACTGTTCCTCAGATATTGATCCATAGATTAAGTCGTTGATTAGGTTTTTGAGCATGTTCTAAGAAAAGAGAATATGAAACTAAACTATAGCAAGAGGAAGTGTCTCTTTCCACATGCGATTTAAAATTTAAAGGAGACCTAAAAAGGTGATATTCAGTTCTTTCACTTTAGGGAAGATTTTGGATGCTTTTGAAGTGAGGAAGGTTGTTAATGGCAGTGAGTGTTAATTAGGGTTTAGTTTGTTGGTGTGGCAGAGATTTGGTCCCATAAAGAACTCACACATGGAATGCTGGTTGGTTGTGCAAAGAAGAATATAACAACATAACATGCCTGTTATCCAACTTTTCTGGATTCTTCCTTCAATTTTTAAGACCCTACACCACTTTGGTTTTTCATTTCCCTCCAACCATTTTTGTTTTTTATCATGTCACACATACATTATTTTTTTGAAGTTATTTTACTTCAATTATTGGTTGAAGAGTGTACGTGAGTTATACTATAAACTTTGTAATATCTATGTTCAATTCTGAAGAATGAACAATCTTATTCACCACTTGTGTAGTATATATTGTTGGTTGATCTATTATATATGTTAATTTTGCATATTTCACTGGGTTTTTAAAATAAAATGTATACAAAACGATAAAAGTATGATTAATAGCATATTTAAATCGAAGCATATAATTTTTTTAGACACCGATTCTTTTAAACCGAAATATATAACCTTCTTTTGTTTTAAGTTTTTGTTGAATCGAGACATAAAAGTTATCTTGAATTGTAAAAATATTACCGTGTCATTATATATTTCGGTTTCTGACCAACCGAGATATATAAAATGAGATAAAAAACAAAATCTGCACTAATGATATATATAAATGTCATAATACTGTGACACGGTTAGCATGCACGATATGTCATTAAAATATCAATAAATTTTTTATTTATATGACTATATTACCAGATAATTTTAATGTTACTAGCTACAACCTAAATTATGTTATGAAAATTACTACAAAATAGTTAATAGATCCAAAACCTTTTTTTTTTAGATTTACAGTGTGTGTGTGCGTCTTTTTATTTTTTCTGAGCATGCCGTGGCTAAGCCTAGCTTGATGGAAGCCCACTCTTTTGAAGCCTTCTAGAAACAGATCATAGAATTGACCCAAAAAGAAACAATACGTTCAGGTTTACCGAATTTCTTTCTGCACCCCATACTTTTCTTCCGCACCTCCATATGTCTGAAAATCTCTACTTTGCCTTTCTAGTTTCAAGTCTTTCTCAAATTTTACAATAGTCAAATCTATCTTCCGAAATTGTACAATTTGAAAAAAAAAATAGCACAAAAAATGTTTTTGGACTGTTTAATTCGAAGAGTACTTTTTACTTTCGAATTTCGCAATTTAAAAGTAATTTTTTTTGAAAAAAAAAACTTTATAATTCAGAATTCAATTTTAGGTTTTAGGTTGCATAATCTATAAGGCATTTTTTACATGGAAAAAAAAAAATGTTTGATTGTGCAATTCAAAGCTTTCGGATCGTAGAATTCGAAATTTGAAAGTCATAATTGAGGATTGGAAGGTTTTCTATCTATCAGAATGTAATGTGATATGTTGCTCTCTTATATAGAAACTAAGGAGATGGTAAAAACTAAGGACACTTTTATCTTTTACAAACTCTTATGATACAAGATGCAGGAAGAAACCATAGAAATACCCTTATGTCTAACTTCTTAAAGCCATGTTTTTTATTTAGGAGACAAGGTGTACCAGAAAAGCCCAAAATGCAGAGACAAGAAAAAGTATATCAGTGTGTCAAAGAAAAGACTATGAAAAAAAAATGGATAAAATAGATGATTAATCTCATTACTTTGAGCTCAGTCATCACCCCAATTCACTCCTTAGGATGATGAGATGGTTTAGTAATTAGATGAAAGAGAAGGGAGTTAAGTTTTTTACTTCAGGAAATGGTAGTATGACTCTCGTCGTTTGATTCTCATCCTTTACTTTTTTACGTGATTTAGTGTGGACCATTGATTAATGTATCACTGTCTTTTTCTTTGAAAGAATCAATGGACCACATGAGCATATTAGAAAGTAAAGAATGAAAGTCAAAAAATGTAAGTCATAGTATAAATTTCATTTTTGTCCGGCGTTTCTCAGGTTAGAAATTTGCAAACTTGATAATCAGAAGAAATCATTTTCTCTGAGGAAGTCCTAATCCAACAAAGGTAGATGCAGACAGCAATATGTTGATGATGAGAATAGATGAAGAAGTAAAGGCAAAGGAACATAACATTTATGCAGCAACAACCCAAAAGGATTGAAGATGGGACCTAAATCAAACCCATGTTGCAATAATTACACGTGACCACACCACACCTAATTCACTTGATATTGATGATAGCACATGCAACTAGCTATTAATATAAAGTGTTTGACTAAATTAAAGCCAGAACCCAAGAATGTGAAGAATGTAACAGATAGCCTCTGGAATACACATTGATTTCCCTATTATCATTATGCCTTACCCATTTGCATTTGGCAATAAATAACATCTACCATTTCATAAAGTTTTAGATTCATATAGCTTTACAATTTCGGAATTACATAATAATGCTTAGTTTGAGTAAGACCTGTCATATTACTCAACCATAGACTGTGTTCTGTCACTTTCTCAGTTTCTTTGATGAATGAATTTGTATTCGTTCATTATTTGTGGTCCGGTAGTGATGAATGACAAATTCATGTTCATGTGTTAGACTTGTTAACTCACTCCATTTGAATATGTGAATATTACTACACCATTATAAGGTATACTTAAGTTCTGGTGGCTATGCTTTGAAAATTCATTGAGTTCCATTTATGTTGCACAAGATCTGAACAAGAGGAATCTTACCCTTTTTTATTTGTTTTATAATTGGAACAAATGTTGATGACCAGCCATAAAACTTGGAAGCTAGCTACTTTTGACTAGTAATCAGAATGGCGTGCGCTACCTTTTTCTCCTCTCAGTTTTCAAACCAGACTTCCTCAGCCTCATGATTGGTTGCTGGAGCATGTTCTCATCATTTAGAAAAGTTTGGAAGAGAACTGAACACTGAAAAATGTCACTAACTTTTGCTGAACTTTAGAAATTGGCACTGTATAGTATAGTATGAATCTGGGAGCATACTTCACTCACAGAATCATTTAAAAACAAAAAATTCCTCCACACTGCTGGGAAAGTTCTTGTACCCTGATGCCCCATGATATTCAATGTCCCCTTTTGTTCATACCCTTTTGATTATTTTAATTTTTCTCCAAGATTTACACTTTCTCAGTTAGGAAGTGTTTATTTCAACAGACTAATTTGCCATCATGACAAGTTGAGAAGTAGAAAGTAAAGGGGTTGTTCCTGCAATAAAGAGCTATTTATTGGGAACAGCTTGGTTAGGGAAAAAAACTAGGCTATTCTTAGAATAAATGAAAGTTAATTAGAGTTTTTAAAAAATTCTTATGCAGCAATGGAGCAGGCACGGATATTTGGTAGCTAAAAGCTACCAACTGGCAACCATTCATCAGAAATTAAATTCCCTCTACCAGCCCCTTAGTTAAAAGTACCTTGTATTTTTTCATCCTTTTGTTTTTCTCCTTATTGCTTGGTACAAAATGAGAAGCACAGTATCACATCTCTTAAATGCTTTTGAGTTTCCAAAAAGAAGAAAGAGTGTCAACTAAGTTACATGTTCTAATGCTCATACACAGTCATGCCAAGTACACATCAACTTGGCCCTTCTGCTTTCTGGAGATCATTACAAGTGCCAAACACCTTTTCATTAACGTTCTTAAATTACAATAGCCAAAAACTTGTTTAGATGCTATGTGTATAATTTTTTTCATGTGAATGCTTAGACAGAAAAATTTATCCATGTTAACTAATTATCTGTTACTGTAATTTTCTAGTCTGTGAAGAAGACCACAATACTGAAAGATGATTTGTTAGTCTGCAGCCACTAATAATAAGATCCATAAAAGTTGTGGTGATTAGTGATTAGTGAGACCATCTCATTTCGGCACACTGTTCTGACACAGAAATTTTCACTCAAAGAAGTCAACATCTGTACAGAAAAAGGTGTACAAAGGTATGCCTCAAACAAACGCATTACATAAACTAAAAGGAAAATGGGAAAAAAGAAAGGGAGCATAATCAGCCCCACCACCACCAGTCCACCACTCTCTCTTCAATGTGGCAACCTTATTTGGGTTTTGTGCAAGCTCAGTTAAGAAGCATATCCTCTTGAATTAAGCATTTTGGCATCTTCAGCTAAAAATGGAGAATAGCTGCATTCTAGTCTTTCTCATCTTCATTCTACATTCAGATACAACAAAAGCTGTCTTCAGTGTTGGTGGTGGTGTTGGAGTAGGTGTTGGTGTAGGTGTTGGTGTTGGTAATGGCGGTGGCAATGGTGGAATGGTTTGGGTTGGAGGAGGGATTAACAGTCCAGAGCCTCCTGGATCTTCAGTGCCAAAGCCAGAAGGAGCTTACACAGCTCTGCAAGCTTGGAAATCTGCAATCACTGAGGACCCTCTTAATATTTTGGAAAGTTGGGTTGGTCCAAATGTGTGTTCTTACAAAGGAGTGTTCTGTGCAAATCCTCAAGATGAAATGGTTGCATCAGCATTCCCAGTTGTGGCAGGCATAGATCTCAACCATGCAAATCTGAAAGGAACTCTTGTGAAAGAGCTGTCTCTACTCAGTGATTTGTCTCTTCTCCACCTCAACACTAACAGATTCACTGGTTCTGTTCCTGATACATTCAGAGACCTGGTGTTTCTGGAAGAGTTAGACCTCAGCAACAACCAACTTTCAGGTCCTTTCCCTGCTGCTACTTTGTACATGCCAGGCCTCATCTACTTAGACCTAAGATTCAACTACTTCTCTGGGGCACTTCCAGAGGAACTTTTCAGCAAGAATCTGGATGCAATATTCCTCAATAACAACCAATTTGAAGGTGAAATTCCCCAAAACCTAGGTAGCTCCCCAGCCTCAGTGATAAACCTGGCCAACAACAAGTTGAGTGGAAACATCCCTGCAAGTTTGGGCTTCATGGGTTCTAAAATAAAGGAGATTCTGTTCCTGAATAACCAGTTAACTGGTTGCATCCCTGAGGGAGTGGGGCTATTCACAGAGATGCAGGTTCTGGATGTGAGCTTCAACTCACTAATGGGTCATTTGCCAGACACACTGTCATGCCTGCAAGACATAGAAGTTCTGAACTTGGCTCATAACAAGCTCTCTGGGGAGTTATCAGACGTAGTGTGCTCTCTGAGAAGCCTTGCAAATCTAACTGTTGCATACAATTTCTTTTCTGGGTTCAGCCAGCAATGCTCAAGGCTTTTCTTTAGGAATGTGGGTTTTGATTTCTCCCTAAACTGCATTCCTGGGAGGGACATGCAGAGACCTCAACCTGAGTGTTCTATCATACCAGGTGGTAGCCTTAGTTGTCTCAGAATCCCCACACCAAGGCCTCTTGTTTGTGGTTCAATGGGTGTAAGTAAGTCTAAGCACATTGATCCCATTTCACCATCTCCTTGATGGTAATTGCGTTATTAGTTACATAACAGGTTGGTCATAGCTGTTCCATTAATTACTGCTACCAATCTTGATTCACATTCTGCTAATTTAGTTCTTCTAAGATTCCTTGTGCATATTCGTAATTATACTTGGCGTGCAGGGGTATATATTTTAAAGGAAATTTATTTGCGATGCTTCTAATATCTACTATCATGAAAGATGGATAGCTTAGTTTATGTTTCCCGTGACATGTTTGCTTGATTTTAGCTACTTTATTTTGTACTGCTTTATCACGGGTTCTGCAATTATTCCATCAACAACTTCACTAACCACATTCGACAAGACCCTACTTGATAGCTTCTGAACAGATAAATCTCACACCACTGTAATGCACTAGGTTACATCACAAGGTTATATCTAAATTAGTTGAAAGGTGCACCTGTCCAAATTCAACTTCAATAATACAAGTCAGGATATTGTAATTGTGGCTTGCTAATACTTCAAGATACACCAATTATTAGACAGGTATTAATGCAGCAATAAATATGCATACTGCTGCATAGATTGCACATTAGAGGTGCCCTGTTTAAACAAGTTTAGACTATTTGGTGAAACCTGCTAACTAAAACACAAAATAAAGTAACATTAAGTTTTGATATATGTTTTTTTGTCTATTTTTTTAAATGTTTGATGAAAAGATATCAAATAAAAATGCAATATATTTAATCTTAATATATAGAAAACGTTCAACACTTTTTTTTTGGTTTAGAGAGACAGTTATTATGAAACTGTTGTTTGAAAAAGATTTAAAATAGTTTCTCAAAAAACACCCTAATGTTGATCTAGTTAGAGGTTTAAAATAATGTCAGAGATTCTAGATTCAAATTTCAGCACCATTGTTGTACACTAAAATGAAAAATAATCATTCCTCAGTTTTAGATTACCATGTTGCAACAGACAACAAGCATTACAACATTACCATGAAAAATCACGGCAGAGGGTACTACAACTGGGAAACGTAAAAAATAATACAGATTTCTGAGAAGACATTGCTATGGAATATAATACATTGGGTTTGGGATTTTGAAAGACCGTGCGGCTACTGCATAACCCCACAAATCACTCCACTGATCCCCAGAGCTCCCATGAATCAAGTAGCCTTCGTTCTCCACCTCTTCTCTCTTCTCAGACTTGTAACTAATGGCAGGTTTGCCTTTATCAGAAGACCCTCTGTTTCGTTGACAAAGAATTTCAGTTGAAACTTATTCATTAAAATAAGACACATATATCCAAGAACCGGTAATTTATGTACCTTAAGATAAGTCTCTCCCAATTTCTGTACCCTGAAAGCAGAAGGTTTGTCTCCGTGGCATTCCTTTGATGCTCACTCCTCCCAGTTAAGAGAAATACACTGAACCCCAATTCCTTAAGCTCGTTATACAAAATTAAATTGGCTGGCAAAGCTGGGGCAGCAGCCGAGTGCACCCAAGAATCAAAGGAAGTCTCATTGAAGATCTCAAATCTGCAGTTCAAAACAAAACTCCATAATCAACTTCAACAAACAAATTCTCACAAGCAACTGCCATGGGTTAAGAAAATCACTTCTAGATTTCAGATTTCACTCATTTTTTAATTCAAAGAAAGAACAAGAGTCTTTTGGCTAAAATTAACTTCCGATTAGTAATAGCAACCACATTGCATCTATGATCTATTCATTAATCCCCCCAATTCCAAGGTATGAGACTGAGAGCCATTGATATTTGAAAAAGTCGCCTTCCTAGTTATACTAGGTTAGTTACAACTTTCAGTTATTCTTTAACTTTAGGCAACTTTTCAATTCGTCAAAATAACGGAACCCTTCACAATTACAGTTGCAGAAACCCATCTTGAAAACAGTTCAGATTTCCTTTTCCTAAAGGCTAGTTACATCAAGTGTTATACATCCATCACCTTTAACGCCCATAAAAAAATTTTCATCCAAAAGCAACTTCTCAACATTCTGTCTGCAACATCAATAATAAGAAAATATGCATTTGAAAAAGTTTATTTACAGCTATTTAGACTTAACAAATAAAATAAGCACTTATTTAAATTTTTATTTTTAAATGTGATATGAAAACAATTTAGCCTATGTGGTTTTAAGTTTGGAAAGGAAAAACAACTTTGAAAAATATCTGGTTACTCTTAAAAATATGATTGTACATTAAAATTTTGCCTGAAATCTCAGTTTAATAGAAGTAAGACTTAGATTAATCTTGTAAACTTGGTTTACAAACTTATTTTTAACCCAAACATAAGTTCAAATTTTAATCCAAACATAAGATCAAATTTTAATCCAAATATGTATTATACAAATTGTAATCCAAACATACGCTTGACAATAATTATATACATCAATTTAATCTTGTTTCTTCTCCAAGTACAAAAGTGACTTCAACATAAATAATTAGATAATAAAAACTTATTTAATAAAATGATCATCCATCTAAACTATTTGATCAAATAAATAATTAAACCTCAAACAATTTATCTAGTAAACCATTTTCTATTTTAATTTGATAAGCTAATGCAATTTATATTTTAATTACTTTGGACAGGGCATAAGAATTGCACTACAAAGGAATAAAACAATTACAGCTGGCATATAAGAGCATAACAATGGCATTGCATCCTAATTTGAGCTACCCATGCATCTTTTTCATATCATTGACCCACCCATCCAAGATAAACATCACACTGCCCATCCCCTTTGTCTTTTTCTTGCTTCTGGTAAAAAGCTTCAAAGAAAATCCATGCACAACTTTCAAACCATGAGATAAATTTTGATATTATACGGCTGTTCAAACCGAATTTTTAATTCTCATAATTTATGATAACGAGCTCTTTTTTTAATAAAGATGTTTTTTATAATTTATAAGTCTAGGATTTCATAAAAATGTATAGACCTTCAACGACTAATGTTCACATGTGAATGCCCAGAGGTTCAACATTGATTCTTTAATACGTGTCAATTTAATATCCATAGTGACTACAGTGGATGCAATTGGAGTATATCAATAAACTTCGATAGCCTTTTGTATCATTATTTCATAAAAAATTAATTTAAAAGATTAGGTTATATTCTAAAAAGTAGATTAGAAAATGTCAAGAAAAGTATCCTATAACATAGGCATTGTATTTGTATTCAATAATTACTATATGACGACAAATTGTTTCAACAATGGATAGCAAGCAATTGGAGCCTAATGAAGTTGAAGACAAACACATTCCAATCAAAATCCTTGGGCTACGAATTGCAAAAATCTAAAACCAATCAGCATAATCATCGCTTACCCGAATCCAATTTCTTCATAATAAGGCACGTTGGAGAGGAGCGTCTCGTCGATGTCGAACACCCACGCGTCTCTTCCGCCTCCGACCAATCTCACGCTCCTCGCGAACGCCAACGACAAATTCCCGACCACTTCGCAGTCCCTCCGGTACCGCTCTCCGGTAATGTACTCCGCCACGAAATCCACGCAATTCGCCGGCACGCGCTTCCACTCCCCCGCGTTGTTCGTCTCCACCGCCAGCCTCCAGCTGTCGCAGTAATCGCTCGAGATTGCCTTCTCCGACGGCAACCTCAGGATCGTCTCCGAACGAATGTGGCTGGCCGTTGAGAGGGCCACCAGCAGGGACAGCAGCCCTACGCCGGGATTCATCGCCGGAAAACAGATAGAGGCCGCGGAAGGGATCCGGTAGCCGGCGACTACTTTTCTTTTTCTTTTTTCTATATATAAAATAAAAGGGAGAGAGAAAAAATTGGTTTCTAAAATGCAACTGAATGGAACAACAATTCCCCTTCGTTCGCATCGGGTTGATTTTTATGGGCTCAGAACAACTTGATCCTAAATATTTTACATCTAATTTGTTTTATTTTTAACTTTCTAAATTTATATTTTATTTAAAAAGAAACTTTTGCAGAAAACAAACACATGAACTACAATGATTTTCGAGTTTTAGCAACTTAATCCCTCACCAAAATTAAATTTAATTGGATTAAAAAACTTGTATTAATTTAAACTTTAAAGAATGTTTGATATAATATATATATATATATATATATATATATATATATATTCTTTTTTAAGTTTTACTAAAATTTTAGATAGGAAAATATTGAATTTCTTATTTAATAATATCCTCTAAGAATTATTCTTCCAAATTTAACATTTTAAAATAATACTTTTAATTATGTCTTTAAAATTGAAACTCTTTTCCACGAATAGAGAAGGGAATAAAACATAATTTTGTTTTTCGTTTCCAAAAACACATTCAACGTGTTAAATCTAACTCAATTTCAGGAACCACTAAAAAAGGAATAGAAATGTCTATTTTTAAATTAATAGAAATGTCTATTTTAACATGTATATAGTATAGCAAATAATAGGTTAAATATATTTTTAATTCATGAAATTTTAATGAAATTTAAAATTATTTTAAAATAAAATTAATTAATTTAATCATTTATCTTTATAAATATGTAGATTTAATTTTTTTAACTAAATTTTGTTAGTTTATTTAATTTTTCAAGTGTATTTCACAATATTATTTAAATTATTTATATAATTTAACACATTTTCGTTTCAATGTTAACTCAAATATTATCATAACATTAGATAAACTTAACAAAAATATAGTTAAAAGGACTAATTTCATATATTTTTAAAAATAAAAAATTAAATTGATAAATTTTTTAAAAAATGAATAATTCTAAATTTTAGTAATAATATGTTCAAATAAAATAATTTAAAAAGATGATTCATTTATTTAAAAAATTTGAAATTAAAGAAAAAGTATCAGTCGGCAGGAGAGCTGCTGAAGCATACATGAAAAGAAGACATAAGAAAAAAATAAATAAAAATTTGAATATATAAGCAGACATTTGCCTGCTGTTTGTTTGTCTGTACAGCTCAGTGCAAAAAATGCTGCAAAAATCACCATCTAATTTCCGCAGTTCAGAAAACCCAACCAACCACGAAACAAGAACCTATGATTTCCCAACAACATTAACAAAAACCGAAGCTGCAAACACATGATTAATCGCAAGTCTATCTATGCTCAAACCAAAGTATTGGCTATCACAGCAGCAGAGGGCAACACGTAAATTTAAGGAACACACTTTAATGTTTGACTACGGAAACGAAACATGTTCTTCATGGCAAAGCTCTTTCCTCAGTTTATGCGAAAAGAGCTGGCATGCATCCATGCTGAGATCAATGGCAGCAGAGAGTGCAATGAACAAAGCAGCATCAGCCATGCACGTCACGTGCTGTGCCCCAACTTGAACCAGAGGTTTGCTTACTTTGCCTTCACCCTCCACGGTGGAACCCATCACGAACCCTTTTCCCGGTAACCTTGAACTCAACCCTGAATCCTTCATCACCTTGTAGTCAATGCAGAATTGGCCACCCTTTTTCACATCCATGGTGGCCTCCGCAATGGGTATGCCATTCACGGGTCCATTCTCTGCAACAAGCTCGAACTTGTAGCCCAACCCATCCACGGGACCTCTCTCTCGCCATGCTTCTAACCGACCCCATGGTTTCCAGCTACTCACGGAGGCTCCGTTGGGCCGCAGAATGAGCCATGCACCTGGGTTTGATCTTGACACTCTGTCTGAACCAGGAGAAGGAACAAACGGGGTGATCATGGAGGCTGCAGCAACCGGTGACCCAGAGAGATCATGGATCATCACCATCCAACCCTTTCTCTCCCTCCCATGACGCTCTCTCACACCCTTCAAGGTTCTCCTCCATCTACTCGGATTGTTTCCAAAATCTGAAGGTAGAGGCCTGAATTTCCAACACCAAGAAACAAAAACATGAATATATATCGGAGGTTAAATATGTTTTTAGTCTTTAACTTCCACTGTGAAATTAGAATTCATCCCAATCCGAAACTTATACATTTTAGTTCTCAAACTTAAAAAAATGAATGGATATAGTTCTTTTAATCCAATAATGTTTAATTTTTTTTTACGTGTCATATGCGTTTCATGGCAGCATTTGAGTTGTTTACACCGTTTTACATGTTTTTGCTTCGGTGACAGTTTGAAAACGTGTTTCACATGTCAAAAAAAATTCGCGTAATTGAATTAAAAGGGACTGTATTCATTCATTCGCAAAATTTGGAGACCAGAATGTATTAAAGTTTCAAACCGGACGAATTCCAATTTTACGTTATAGTTTAGATACTAAAAACATTCTTAACCCTATAAGAAATTATACAACTTCAACATATAGGACACAACAAGTAAAAGTAGGATGCATATCTGGATGTACATATAGAATTTCATAAAACATAATAGTTATATAGTTATAATTTTATAATTTCTTTCTAGAAATCATCCATGTAAGGAGGAGAAATCACAGTTTTGTTGGTTCAGAGAAAAGAAATGGTTTTATATTTTTGTATTACACATGTTTATACATCTCAAATCATGTGTAATCTTTCGTAAGTTTCTTAAAGACTTGAATAGTTTATAGACGATATCTTCTGGCATCGATCAGATACGAATACCTAAAGAAAATAAAAGGATATAGGTTGATGACTACTTAAGAAGTATAATTAATTGAGAAACATAATAAATTTAGTATGACAAGAAACAACCTAATAAAAATGTAAAACGTGGTAGGATACTAAATTATGAGATACTGAGACTGCAGGCAGATCAGTGGCACATGGGAGGGAATCCATGGCTGTTAAGTTTCACAGTTTGGAAAATCTCTGCTGTCTGTTTGACCAAACATGGCCCATGGCACATGCAAGAAAAGCTTAATTTAAACTTGTCAAACATTTAGTTTATTCTAGTTTTTTTAAATCTTTTAAGTGATTTTTATCGGAAGTCTTACGTCGATTAGAAATAAAGTCAATTTATAATATATATATATATATATATATATATATATATATATATATATATATATGGATGTAATTTTCACCTTACAAGTCAGTTTGTGGAGTTGAGTTAGACTTAAAACCCACTTCTAACATGATATCAGAGTCAGGTTAGAGTCTATCCTAACAAATTTTCTTGTTCATTCTGTTTCATCCGAATCGAAGTAAAAGTGAAGGTGTGGCTTTCCAAAGGGAGAGTGGCATTTTGCATGTGTGTTTGAGGAGAGAGTGAAAGAAAGAAGAAAGGTAACAAGGAAGAGAAGAGAAACATAAGAATGAAAAGTTAGGTACAAACTCCATAGATATGCCTAACCTCACCTTAATTCATTACTATAATTAACCAAACATATTAGCCCCACCACTAATAACTTTGCCAACCCATACCAATAATCCTTGCATAACAAAACTTTCCTATTTACCACACAAATTCACATCTCATAACACAAATTCCTAGTTGGTACTTTTAAATAACTAGAAGGAAACTATTTGTTTCTGGGACTAAAGCTTAAGCAGTCAATTTAGTTGACTTTTTAAAAATTATATTAACAATTTACTAAATGAATCATCATTGTTGATGCTTTTATTTATTTTTCATTATTTATTAGTAGAAAAAACACAAGCACTCGTTGATATTTAATATGGATATAAAAAATAAATCTAAAACTATATATAATGTTAAATAATTGAATTGAACAAAATACATACACTTTTACATCCAATAACAGCTATAATTTCAATTGTTAAATCTAAATTTTAAAGTACTATTAAAAATCATAAAGTTACAACATGGTAACGAAGGTTAGAGTAGATCTAACCGGCCGAAACTTAATTAGGTCTGGCGTTTCACTTTTTACTTAAAAATTGAACTTTATGATAAAAGTTTGTGATCAAGTTCGGTATAATTGAAACTTTTATTGAAGAACAACCTCAAAAATACCAAAAATGTAAATAAGTTTGGTTAATATAAAAAAAAAATGTAGACTAAATTCGAAGAAGAAGAAAAAATTGAAACATTTTTTTTTTATTTCACATGTTTATCCTGTAACCTCTATTCTCTTTGCAAAACTCCACGGAAATTATAAAAATATTTAATTTTAAAAATATGTAAATGAAAAAAGTGAAAAAGATGAAGTGTGTGTGTTAGAGTGGTTGGTTGATTAAACAAATATAGCACAGAACAGCACATTGAAAACTAAAATGCACCATATTATTATTATCTTATTATTAATACTATTATTATCTTATTATTAATACTATTATTATTATTATTATTATTATTATTATTATTATTATTATTATTATTATAATTATAGTAAATAGAAGAAGAAAAATCGCTGACACACTTACCTCGATCTTGAGTTACGATCAGGGCTGAACTTACAACTGAATACAGGCTGTCTGATATTATTCTCCTGAATCTGGAAAACCACGGGACTACACTCCGGTTCGCCCCCGAACTGGAACACGAACCGCGGATCCGGTTCAGAGCGGACCACCATGTGGAGCCGAGTCGAGGGCTTCCGGTTCGGTTCAGAGCCGGTTTTGTTCCTGTGCAGGCTGAGCCAGCCGCTGTGGAAGGTGATGGGGCGGTCCCTTGCGGTGGTGAGGTCGAGGGTGAGGGTGAGGCGGCCGAGGAGCTTCGCGGCGGAGACGCTGCAGGCACGGGCTGTGCTGCCGGAGTAGACGGCGAGACGGAGGGAGATGGGGCGGCGGAGCGCTGCAGAGTCGAGGTGGAAGCCGGGGGCGGCGGTGACGGCGTCGGGAGCGGAGGAGGAGGAGGGCGAGAGAGGGAGAAGCGCGGTTTGAGAGGGGAAGTTGGTGGTGCGGATTTTGCAGAAGCATGGGGTGGTGGAAGGGTGGACGCCGGAGATTGGTGGGGCTTTGGTGGCGGAGGGAAGGTTTAGAGCGAGAGAGTCTACCATGAGACGCACGAAGGGGCAAGGATCCATTGTTACCGATGAAACTGAAAGTGAAACAGAACCACCTCTTCAAACGTCAATGGGTTTTCCGAGACATGTATGTAGTAGTTGTTGTTGCTGTGTACGAGGAGAAGACAACAATGATGTTGTGTTATGTTACAATTTCACTGCTTTTTCTCTCTCTCTGTCTCTGTTTCATTAGTGTGTTCTGTGAACTTGTTTGTTTTCTTCGGGGTTTACGCGAACACGATGACGCATGATGATGGCCATTTATAGCTGGAAAATACTCTTTTTTTCACGTCTAAAACTTGCCTCCTAATATTTATTGCAAATAAAAAAAAATTAATATCTTTTTTATTTATTTAATAAATTTTTTGCTGATAACAGATAATTATTTAGATAAAGAAAGAGTATTTAGAAAAGTATGTTATTTATGGCTATTGGTATTTTATTTTTTTCTTCACTCCGTAATTCATTACTTATGCATGTTTACTATTATAATATTATTTTTCATTAATTATCAAGCGTGTTGGTTTTCTCCTTCCCTTTTCATTGTATTTTCTTTCCTCGGGAAAAATAAGTTTTTTAGTCTACGTATTTTATTTCACATTTATTTTTATTTTTTATATTTTTATTAAAATTATATAGTTTTAGTTTTTCTTTTTTTCACGTACGACATTAGTATTGGATTACCTTCAACGATCACAAAAAAGAGATAACAAATGCATTCATATAATATGTGATATTGACTTCTCTTTTTTTTTTTTTCATACCTAAGTTTAATAAATTCACATTATATTAAAATTTAAAGGTTAATTAACCAACTTTAAAATGCAATAATGAAAATGAAATGAGAAAAAAGTACATAGACAAATACTTAATGATGTTCTTAATTTGCATGTTCTCACCTCAAACAACTAGGTGGAGTATGTACGACATTGTCTTCATCCTAAGTATCATGTGAAGAATAGTTTTTTTCTTCTTTCATTTGTCTTTAATACAGCATCGATCATGCTAACATGCATAATTGGTCAGTTACTTTATGGTTTATTTTGACGTTGGTCCATTAAAACATTAAAACTGGGTCAGATAGGTTAAAAATATAATCCGTTTCATCAGTTTCTTTTAATAACCTTGGTATTTTTATTTTTTAATTTTTAATATTACAATAGGAACTAAAATTGGAGGAAAATATAGAAACGTTTTAGAATCATTTCGCTGTTTTTATTTATAGGTCAACCTAATGTTATATTCAACAATGATTAAGTTTTTTAACATGTTCTTATGAATCCTGACCTAACATTTCTAAGATGGAAATTTGCGTTCTTAGAATGTTTAGCATGTCAGTTTATATATTTGGTGTGAGAAAGTGTTGTTCACAAACTATGGAAAATGGAATGTGACAGACGTGATGAGCTCTTTGTGAAACTGTGAAAAAGACAACCTGTTGGCTTGTTGGAAACGAGAGAGGCGACATTGAACTGCGAAAAATACGAAATTTTTGGGTTGTTGGAAACAAGAGAAACGATGTTAAACTCAACATACGACCGACTCTCTAATTATTAGAAACGAGAAAAATAACGTTAAATGGTAGAAAAGACAAACTATTGGGTTGAAATCACGTCATAGAAATTTTTCCTAATCAAATTAATGAATGAGCCAAACTAAAAGAAAAGAAACTTTGCTGCTAATTATGAAATTAGTTTCAACTAATTATTCATAGGGAATGTGGGTCAAAGGTTTTTAATGATATTAGTAATAATATATATTCCATATCAATAATTCGTATTAATACCACAATTAATAAAAATAAGTTCAAAGCAGTTAAGGAAGAAAATTTTCAATGTCAAATTACAACTTTGGGGTCGTTGAAAATTATATTTCACAACTTAATACAGAAGAACGACATAATTTTTTTTTCTTATGGCATATTTATTATCAAAAAAGGAAATAAAATAGCATAGGAGATTTTATTTCACAAATTGTATACCAGTTGCATTTTCATTTATATCAAATTGAAGTCATTTTCAAAAAAATTCAGGCTTAAAATCAAGTATACCACTTTGATTTAAGTGTCAAAAAAGGAGAATTAGTATGCATTTAATATTTTAAAGAATTTAACTTAATTGCAATTTGTTTGAATTGATATAAAACATAAAAATTAATGTATGCATTTATTATCATATTATGGCACAAGAGAAAAATAGATCCTAATATGGTTGGTGGGTCCTAAACAGCTGGATTTTGGCTGTCATCACATTATTGTAAAAGGAATTGGATTTGGACAGACCAAGACACAAATTTTCCTTAGTAGAATCAATTGTTAAGGTAGCAATATTATTATTTCCTTTCTATTATCTTTGACTTGACGGCGCATTTCTATTTTTTACATTATTATTATTTAAAAAATTATATTATAGTGATGATAAATCACAAAGTGCACTTTAACTAGTAGTGTCAACTCTTAGTTTTTTTTTTTTTCTATTGGCATGCTTAGATGAAAAAAATATTTTTATAAATTAAACTTGAATTATATTATTTTTTATGAGTTCAATCAAACTCAAATATCTCCTAACTTTTGTCTTATTTCCACTTGTTTTTTTCTAATCGCACCTCCCCCAAATGGGAAGTTAGTTGGTTACTAAATCCAGCTCGTGAAGGGTGGGAATGCTTGATATACTGTGATAATAATATCATTTTGAATCAAAACGAAAGAGATAAAATAATGTACATTTGATTAGGATGTTAAATTTTTTAGGTTAAATATGTTTTTTGTCTTTTAATTTTCAGTGAATTTTAGAATTAGTCTATTTTAAAACTTTTAACTAATTTAATTTTTTTAATCAATTTTTATTAAATTTATTTTACATTTTAAGCCTATTTCATAATAGTATTTAACTTAATATTAAAATAAAAATGTGTGAAAGAGTATAAACAACTCAAATACAATATTGAAATGTGTACAAAACATCAAATTAACCTAACAAAATTTAATTAAAATAACTAAATCCATGTATTTCGAAAGATGAATAACTAAATTGATAAAAATTTCAAAATTGACCATATACATATTTAATCCAGTTTTTTAATAAGTTATGTAAAACGGTATTTTCTGTATGAAATAAATATTGATTATACATCTTTATTTTATTTATACTTATTATATATATTTTTCTTCTAATCACAAGATATAGTTGATATTATTTGAATTTATTTATATATTAACAAATAATCTTTGTTTTTATTAAGAATAATTTGGATATGGTTAATATCTGATTTTTTTAATTGGATATAGAAATAATGATGAATATTCATATATTCGTCTTATTTATGTTTCTATACCCATCACAATACACGTTTTCCTCTTTATTTTCATATTGTTTAAATTAATAAATTATTATGAGGTGATATGAAATTCTTATCACAATTTTTTTAGGATTATGTAATGATGTATTCTTTAGTTTCTATGTGTTATGTTTGTTTCTTTTTACTCTTTTTTAATATTTTTATTTATTTACTTTTTTTACATAAGAATATTCAACTCTCAATTTCAAGTATTCAATGGTATCTCATTTATTACGTGATATTGAAAATTATTTTATTTATTCTCATTGATCTTTAATTTTGTTCCATTTTAAAAAGATTGGTTCACTCAAAAATGTTATTAATTCTTAACAATTCAACTAATTTGATATATAAAATGTTGTTTTAAATATATATGGTATTTTTCATCTAATTATATACATTTATTTTTTTATGTGATTTCATTTAATTATGTATCAAATAATTTCCAAGACATACATGATATTTTTACCTATTTTTTAATATTTGTATTCATTGTTTATTTATTTTCATGTAAAGTGAGTTAATGATTTTTGGTCTATGAGGAATCTCCAACACTTTATCAACTTTGTTTATTTAACATTTAAAACATCAATAAATATTTTTGTTACAATGAAATTTTATTTATGTATAAATGTGTAATATTTTATGTAATTATTTTACTCTTGCTAAATTGTCATTTGATATTCTAATTTAAAATTTACATAATTATAATACATTTTGAAAACAATGATATGTCATTTTGATATTAAAATATTTAATATTTAATAAAATCATACATAATTTAACATGATTTTTATTTTAATTTTATATAAATCGATCAATTAATATTAAAATAATAAACAAATTAATAGTCACATGAGATATATCCGTGTGAAGATGAGGATGTGAAAAAATATATATATACACATAACATATGAGTATAAAAATGCAAATGAAAATTTGTCATTAAAATAATTATGAGATAATGAAATTTGTCTCATCCATTCTATTTGTTATTTCTACCTATAACCGTATATTTTTTTTATCTCTAAATGTATATTAAGTACTTATGCACATTTTTTGTATTAATTAATCATTTTCATAATTAAATTTAAACCTATATATCATTTGCATAATTGACGTAATTAAGGATAGTGTGTAGTAGTGGTGGAGTACCAAAGAACGTTCATTGTATGGTTAATCATATGCAAACCACATCTGGCACATGTTAATGTTACATCAATGTTTCTGCCACCATTGCGACCACAACGTAGGGACAGTTCGTTTGTAGTTTTGTGCCTTTACCAAATTCCAATATACAACTTTAACAAGATAAGACTTAAACACATTATAAATTTTGTGCACAATCATAATTTAAAATTTTTCTTATAATTTAATATATTATATTTTAATTAATTTAAAAATATAAAAAATAAAGACTATTTAAAAAATAGCAAATCAAATTATAAAAAAATTATTAAAATTTAATTATTAAAAAAATATTTTCTAAATTTTTTAACAGTGTTGTGTCAGTATTCTTTAAATGTTCACAGAACTAAATATGTAATTTTAAGTTTGTTTATTTATAAAATAAATTTTAAATCTAAATATTAAAAATGTTAATTTATTTTATTTCTGGTAAATGGAGAACTCAACGTGGTAAAAGCAGGTTGGCAATGAATGAATGAGCATGGTGATGAATGTAGAGTAAAATATTTATTAATATTATTTTATTATAATCTATAATAATATATGAATGATTATTTTTTTCACATTTTAAAATACTATTTTTATTCTTTAAAATATAATTATTTATTAAAAATTGATAATTTCTTTTATAAACTTTTTTATAAAATTATTTATTTATGTCCTTCTTTTTTTTTTATCTATTAACAACTATTTTTTATATATTTTATTTTAATTTTAATAAACATAAACTTATTTTATATATTAAATTAATAACATTATATTATATATTAATATAATATCATATATATATATATATATATATATATATATTTAAAAAATCATATACACAACTATAATGATGTTTGTGTATTCACCAGTATAGTAATTAATAGAGTCACATTCTCCATAAATTACATCGGTAATATAAGCAGCATTTGAAAACTTCAAGGAAAAGGTCGTGGGATGCATTTTGGTTTTTGGCGAAGGTTCATGTTCCTTTGCATTACAACACTTCTATCTAAACCCCACCAATTCTGTAGCTTTACTTTGCATCTTACAATCTTTAATCAGTTATCAAAGACAAATACATACGGAAAATTACTTTAAATGGACCTGCCTAAACATATACTTTATGTATACTCGATTTTTAAATATATACGATATTATATTAATAAATCACAATATTATAATATTATTAAATTAAAATAAAATATTTTTTTATTTATTAAAAATAAAATAAAATATATTTATTAAATTAATATATACGATGTTTTATCCCGAAGAGTAATTTATCTCATGCACACTCAAACTTTATTGTTTCTTATCATATATATTAAGGGTCTATTTATTTTGAGAGAACAATAATTGTTTTTATCTTCACTTCATGAAAATTATCACCTTATTCTTATTTTTGTTTTAAAAAATATATAGAAAGAAGTAAAACCCATTTTTTAATATTGAAAAATTAAAAAAATAAATTGAAACTGTCGCTGGAATTTTATAATTAAAAGTGAAAATATACTATAAAAATAGAAAAAAAAAATTTCAAAGTAAAATTGATCTTAAGTTTTCGTGTTTGTTTGAAAGGATATTATTCCTTTACGCAACATACAACAACAAAAACTTCCAAATTGAAAAAAAAAAAAATGGGTGAAGATACATATTTTTTGAATATAGAAAAAAGATAAATATTTTTCTGACAAAGCTATAAAATATTGTAAAAAAGTGTAACATACAAGTTTATTTTCTCATTCAATATCGTTTTAATAAATGTTTAAACATTTTTCGTAGATGTATTAATTTATTTTCTCTTTATTTTTTGTCATATTTATATGGGTTAAATATGTTTTTGATTCCTCAAGTTTCAGTGAAATTTAGAATTAGTTCCTCATCAAAATTTTTGACTAATTTAGTCCTTCATATTTCAAAATGCGTGAATTTAGTCCTTTTAACCAAATTTTGTTAAGTTTATCTAACGTTTCGAGCGCATTTCATGATAGTATTTAAGTTAACATTGAAGCAAAAATGTGTCAAACAGTATATATAATTTAAATACTATCATGAAATGCGTTTGAAATGTCAGATAAACTTAACAAAATTTGGTTAAAAGGACTAAATTCACGCATTTTGGAAAATAAAGGACTAAATTGGTCAAAAGTTTTGATGAGGGACTAAACCCAAATTTCGCTCAAACTTGAGGGACCAAAAACATATTTAACCCTATTTATATATAATAATTGTGACCTGCCACTGGATCCAAATTCCTTCCATTGATTAGGTCAAGTTCAACCTTATCTCGTTGGATCAATATTCAAGTTCAGGCTTAATAAAATGATATCAAACATTCTAGATTAGATTGGGCTATTGTTTCTGCACCCCCATAATTACTAAGTGCACTCTTATAATATTAAGAAAAGATTCAAACATTTTTTTATCATTGTATACCATATAACCACCACTATACAGAAAAAGGAAAGAAATTCAAAAAAATACCTTGTTTTACAAAGGTTTTTTCAAAATATATTTTACGTATCTTGTAAAGTTCTTTCTAAAACTCATCTCATGCAAGGATGTTACTGAAAACTCATTTCAAAAAGACATTATATTTATTATGGAAAATTTATTCTGAAATATATTTCATACATTTTGGAAATTATGTTCTAGAATTTGTGTTGTGAAAATATTGTTTAGAAAGAAATATTCTGAAAAGTTTTTGAAATATATAATTCGAAATTACTTTTACAAAGGGTAAAATGCTCATTTTAAAAAACTTGATAGGGTGCATGAAGAAATTACGGGTGCAGAAAGTAAAAGCAATAGAGTTTTATAGTTTAAAATTTGAAAGGCCCGATCCCATTAAGAAACTGTTCAATGGTTTAAAACACTAGTCTAATAGACTAATACAATTATATTTTTAAGAAAATATGACCTATTAAACGTGTAAATCACGAGTAAAAATGACCAAAAAATAAAATAAAATAGTGAATAATTTAAAATTTTGTTTATATGTATTTGGTGAGTTTCCAATGTAATCTATTTGAGGAATGAATAGAATTAAGCCCTAAAATGAAGGGTGAGTTGAATGGTAAGAATTGAATGAAGTGCAAAATGGACGGTCACCGCATGCATGTCATCCTTTTAAAACTACATTCATTCCAAACTCTCACACACAAAAACCAGACACAACACAAAAACAACACAAAGGAACCACTTAAACACACAAATAATGTCGTGGCAAACCTACGTAGATGAACACTTGATGTGTGACATCGATGGCACAGGCCACCATCTCACCGCCGCCGCCATCATCGGCCATGACGGCTCCGTTTGGGCTCAAAGTACTGCATTCCCTCAGGTCTGCATGCAACATCTCTAAAACCTACCTGTATTCAACTTTGTTTCAATGTTTTCTTATTTTTTTTATCGATAAATGTTAATCGTTATTTTCGATCCGGTTTGAATCATGATCCATTTCATGCTACATTTTCAGATTAAGTCTGATGAGATCAATGGCATCATGAAAGATTTTGATGAACCAGGCTATCTTGCTCCTACCGGCCTCCACCTCTCCGGCACCAAATACATGGTTATCCAGGGAGAGCCCGGTGCTGTCATCCGTGGAAAGAAGGTATATTTTTTTATATCGACTAGAGATAAAACCAATTTATAATATATAAAACCAATTTATAATATATAAACAGATGCAAAACTCGTCTGGGTAAATCGTGCTAAATCATATAATAAAAATAAATGCAAATCTCATCTAACATGTCGATTTTGTAGGATTGAGTTAGGTTTAAAATTTATTTCTTAGATATAAGTTAATGTTATTGTGTTGGACAGGGATCTGGAGGAATCACCATTAAGAAAACTGGGCAAGCATTAGTGTTTGGAATGTACGATGAACCTGTTACTCCTGGACAGTGCAACATGGTTGTTGAGAGGTTGGGAGATTACCTTGTCGACCAGGGTCTGTAGAGACCAAAATTTTTCCAAATTTATTATTTTTTTTTTCTTTGGGTATTGTAAGTTGTTATATTTACAATTATGATCTGCATTGTTTCAACCCCATGCATGTTGGGAGTTGTTGCAGACAATAAGCATATCAGAGTTAAGCACTTGTTCCTTCTTTGAATTTTTATATTTCATTATTACTTTCTTTCTTAATGCTGTTTTCTGCTTCTCTTAACTTGTATTCTATGGATTTTCACTAATTCTTGTTCCTATTATTTATACATATTTATGAACAAAGCATATGTTATATATATACTTTACTATTAATAAATGAAATAGTATATTAATAAATATTTATACATATTTATGACCAAAGCATATACTTTACAATAAATAAATGAAATAGTATATTTAATTTGTGAAAATAAAATTAAAATCGTTTGCTTGACTTAATCAAATATGCTCAAATTGTTACCCTAAATTTTAGAAGCTTAACATATAATCGGTTGGAACAATCATATTTTATTTTTTCGACATTAATTTTGAAAACATGGTTAACTTTTATTACAAATAATTTTTTCCGATTTTGAAAATGATTTTTTAACCTGAGTCATTTGATAACCTATTTTTAAGAGTAAATAATTATTTAAAAAAATGAATTTTTATATTTGTAAAGGAAAATAAAAAGATAGTAACAAAATGAATGTAACAATTTTTTTTTATGTCAAAATTTCATTGTTCTTTTTCAACCTAACTTAATAATATTATTTTAGGATAAAGCTTTATATTGTTTTACCAGTGCTATCTGTATTGTTGGGCAAAAGAAATAACATTTCACTTTGGTAATTTACGTGATTCTTTAATACAAATATTTATCCAAATGAAACTTAACTTTAATCGAAAAGCATCATAAAACGTATATATATGAAACTTATGTAAATTTTGTGCATTACATTTCTTCCGCCAAAGGTGTGAATGAACATTGAACCGAAAACAATAAACTCACAGATATCTTAACCTTCGCAAACAACACTTAACAGTGTATTCCTTGGTTTATATTTATCAAATATTGTAGACATAATATTTTATTAAAATCCTCCCATATTTCTTGAGATATTTATCATATTCTGTTATTCTGGGATATTCTAGGACGTCTTTCATAACTTGAACTATCATGTGTTTTCTTCAAAATCTAGAGTTTCATCACAGTTTTATCTTTAAGATGTGTCTTTGAGGATGGAAAGAGAAATAAACATTTAAAATATGATTGACTTCAATTTCTAAACGATGTGAGATTTATTGATGTACCAGAACACACACTACCCATAAAAATACAAACTAGTAAGAACAAAATATTAATATATTTGGAATATTGAGTTCACTAATATTATTAAAGTAATTTTGGACTTAATCATTATGTATTGTATGTATTGAGATCTCAACATATATAATATTTGAAATATATTTGACATAATTTTGGCTCATAACGACTAACATGATTTTATTTTATGTATGATTGAAATAATCTTAGTCAATATCCACATTGAATCATCTTAGATAATCATCAATATTTATCAATATTATTTTGTTTTGTAATGATCGAAATCACATCAATCTGGTTGGAATACAATTAAAAAAGAGATTAAAAATTAAAGTGTATTATTAACATCATTATACAAATTAATATGGTAGTTATCTTTAAGTTTTTGACCTTAATTAACTATTATTTGATAATGTTTTTCTAGTTGTGAGTGTGATAGAAGACATTGAAAATAAATATGGTTTTTTTTTGGGGTTAAAAATATATGTTTGATGAACAAAGACTCTGTATGTAAAAAAATAACATTTTAAAAAGACTAAAACAAGAAATCGTCAGAACAAAAAAAAAATCCACAAAATAAAAATGAGTTTTTATAAAAATTAAAAGTAAAATAAAACTATATTTTTTTTAAAAAAAATTAAGCTTTCTGTTAAATTTGAAATTTGATAACACATGCCCATACTTTTTCCTGCATTTGGGTTTTCTCCATTATTAATATATGATTGAAATTTTGAATGAACAAACACTTTGTTGTCCTTAAACGGTATTCTATCTACAGCATGAAACTTATTCATAAACAATTAATTAAAAACAAATAAAAATATAAAATACTTATTTTATTTTCGCGGCCACTTCATTTGAATTTATTCATACACTTCTGCGCATACTTTCTTTATGCTCTGTGTGTGTAAGAGAGAAGAGAAACTGTGAATCACTCAATCGTGGATCCTAAAGCAGAAGAGAAGAAGAACAACGATATCAGTGAACAGTGAAGATGAAGACGAAGACGCCATTGAAGCAGCTGAAGCTCGCCGTTCCTGCTCAGAAAACCCCCATTACCTCTTTCCTGTACTTTAATTCCCTTTCCTTTTTCCTTTACCAACCCATTTCGTTTTCTTCGCATCTTCATTCAATTTATGAATAAAGTTCCCGTTTTTACTCTCACTCCCTCATTTTGTTGCTTCTCTATGTTCTGGGCATTTTGATAGTGTCTACGATGTGCTAGGGTAGACATGGGTCAGAGGATTCAAAGTTATATTTTCATAAATAGCTTCGTTTTTTGTAATTTTATCGTGATTGAAAACCTGTTCAATTCAGGAACCAAAAAAGTGAAGAAAGTTCACATTTTGATTTCTATCATTTAAAAAAAAATACTTTACTTCTGTTATGTTTTTGAAATTGAACGATTTGGTTTTGTCAAATTGGGATTAGGACTGCTAGTGGAACTTTCCATGATGGAGATCTACTGTTGAATCAGAAAGGGTTGCGTCTTATCTCTGAAGAAAAGGAATCACGGGTAGTTCTATCACTTTACATTCCTAGTGATTTCTAATTTTCAACCATTATGTTCTGCAGAATTTATATTGTGCATTATTACATGCCTCAATCAATGATGGAGTTCAATTTTGATTATGTTCCCTTCTACTTGTTTCCTCTTTGTATGCTCGCCCTGGTGTTGGGGTTGATGACGCTCAACCCCAAGAATCTTATATACAATTCAAAGACCAAAGGGTTATGAATTATGAGTACTTGTTGTTGATCCATGGAGAATCCTATTTGGCCCAGGTGTTTTTGGTGGCATTGCTTTTCGTAATCTTGGTTTTCTTGTTGCTTTGCTTTCCATTGACAAGGACAGTGCACAAGAGTATGCTTCCACTGTTTTTGGTTTATGGGAAATCAAAAAGTTGAAAAATGACTCTAACTCTGGTGCTCAAACTCATCAATGGGAGGAATATACAAATTCTTCTATTTGGGCCCATGCTGCACATTCTAATCTAATACTTTATCACCATTATGCAATTCACAGATTCATTTTTCTGTTTCTGTCTTTTTTTTCTCTCTATTTTGTGCTTCTAATATCTAAGCTTACAATTTACCTCTTTGAACAGCCATCTGACGGTAAGGAACTGGAATTTGACTTCACACTAGATGACCTTGAGACCATCAAAGTAATTGGAAAAGGCAGTGGTGGTGTGGTACAACTTGTTCGCCATAAGTGGGTTGGAAGATTGTTTGCTTTAAAGGTTGTCATGGGCATTTTTTTTAATACCTCTTATGCGTAGATTTGCGTGTATGGTTATTCTTTTCACAGTTTTTTTTGTTTACTCTTTCTTCATCTGATCTCTTGTTTTCTGTTTGACATAGTGATCTTGCACCTGTTATACATTGCCTTTTAAAACAAAGGCTATTGTGATGAAAATAATTTTCAATATTATGAATTGGGTTTTACCTTTCTTATGATTGAGAAATATCTTTGGACTTGTATTGCAGGTTATTCAGATGAATATACAAGAGGATATTCGAAAACAGATTGTTCAGGAACTGAAAATAAATCAAGCGTCACAGTGTCCACATGTTGTAGTTTGCTATCACTCGTTCTATCACAATGGAGTTATATCACTTGTGTTAGAATACATGGATCGTGGTTCTTTAGCAGATGTAATCAAACAAGTTAAAACAATTCTGGAACCATATCTTGCTGTGGTTTGTAAGCAGGTAAGCTAGACCATACTTCCATTTCTTGTTGAAATTGACAGCTTCTAGTCCTTGCAATAGTTGATCCTTTGCTTTAACCATTCACATGCATATTTCAGGTATTGCAAGGTCTTGTTTATCTGCACAATGAAAGACATGTAATACATAGAGACATTAAACCATCCAATCTGTTAGTTAATCACAAAGGGGAGGTGAAGATTACTGATTTTGGTGTTAGTGCTATGCTGGCAAGCTCAATGGGTCAAAGAGATACATTTGTTGGAACTTACAATTACATGTCGGTGTGTAACTTTCCTTATTCAACCATGTTCCATATTACCATAAACTGCTTGGCAGTTGTAATCAAATTTATGAACCTTCTCCTTTTCTCCATACCTTGCATCTACAAAATGCTTAACTTTGGTTTGTTTCTGTTAATTTCCTTGTTTAGCCAGAAAGAATCAGTGGGAGTACTTATGATTATAGCAGTGACATCTGGAGTTTGGGTATGGTAGTGCTTGAATGTGCCATAGGAAGGTTTCCTTATATTCAGTCCGAGGATCAGCAAAACTGGCCTAGTTTTTATGAGCTTCTGGCAGCAATTGTGGACAGCCCTCCACCTTCTGCTCCTCCTGATCAATTCTCCCCGGAGTTCTGTTCATTCGTGTCATCCTGGTGATTGTTTCATTCTGTTCACTTCCTTTGTTTTAAGAGTTAAATATGTTTTTAGTCTCTGAATTTTGATGAAATACATTTTAGTTTGATACATTTTAATCTTCAAACTTTAAAAATAAATGGATACAATCCTTTTAATCCAATTACGTTAATCAAATGCATTTACCGATCGACATTGAAGCAAAATGTATCAAATGGTGTAAATAACTCTGATGCTGGTATAAAATGTGTTTGACATGTAAAAAGTATTTAACGTAATTGGGTTAAAAGGATTATATCTATTCATTTATAAAGTTTGGGAACAAAAATATATCAAAGTTTCGTACAAAGACATTCTAATTTTGCGTCAAAGTTCAGGGACTAAAAACACCATTGTAAGAACATCAAAAACAGAAGTTTAACACGCCAAATTAACATACCACATTTATTATCTTTGCATGTTCGTGTGCCTTTAGTTAGTATTTGTAGGTTACTCTTCTGCAGTAGATACAGTTTGACTTGTTTTGTTTCTTAGTTAATTCCTTGTTTTAATCACAGCATCCAAAAGGATCCTCGGGATAGATCAACATCCTTGGAGCTTCTGGTTAGTAACGTAATGCTGTTTTATTGTTTATCTTAGATTTTGTTACAATTCCTAATTGCTGATTCATCTAATTTCATGGCACTTCCAGAGTCACCCTTTCATAAAAAAGTTCGAAGACAAAGATCTTGATCTTGGAATTTTGGTTGGTAGCCTGGAACCTCCTGTAAATTTTCCCAGATAACTCTTATATTGTAGAGTGTAAAATTTGTGCTAGACAGCCATAACTCTTGGTTACAGCAAGGAAATTCTCATCAGTTATGCTATATTAGATACGAGTATACTGGTACTGGTATCATGACAGTTTTCTTAAAGCTGATATGTATAATAGTTGCTTCTTATTTGTTGTATTCAAAGGCTTGATCATTTTGTTTGATATTCTCTTTAGCTACGAAGACTAGCTTCTGACATAGATACATAACACAATCATTCATTCAACTACTGTGATAAATATAGGAAACTGTTTGATATAAAATCTATTTAGATATAAAGAGCATGAGATTTGAAAAGATGTTCAATTTGTATTTATGTATTCACTCTAAACACGATTGTTTGATATTCCTTTTCATGGCATTCTGATATCAAAACAACAACATTCAGTGGCATTAGACAAGTCTGAAGACTTCAAATCAATTATGATTCGGAGAGGATAAAATTTTGTTATGGGTTAGGTTCTAAATGTTTTTGTAAATTTTATGATGAAATGTAAAACTTTGTTATGGATATTTGAATGAATAATTTGATTTCCACATCTCAGAATCAAATTTTCCGAACGCGTATACAATCTTCACTCCAATATAATGAAGAGGTGTAGAAAGCAATTATGAATTGCAAAAGGTAAAAGGCCCAAGAAACAGTCAAAGCCTTTTTACTTTTTATTTTCTTTCGATCATTCGATACAATATCACGTATTTTATTTTATCAGTTGTAAACAGTTTTTATTTCATTTTTTTTTAATTTTTTTATTCTATGAATAAGTAATTAGCAACACTATAAAAGCTGAACTATTAAGTGAAGAAATTCAAATTAATAAATCTTTAAATTTTATTTTAGCAGTTTCATGCTGATTCTTCACCTTATGATTACGAATATTTTAGTCGTACAAATTTATTTATAAGAGGGAATATAAATGGTTTTTCCGGGGATACATATACTATGTTGACGAGGGTGACGCTTTTTAATAGCATAACTTTTAATTATAAATTTTATATTTTTTATTGTAGAATTTGTATAGTATCATCAATACCTAAGAACTAAACTTGTTTATCAAATTCCACTGTGTTTAACAATAAAGTGGTCAACTTTTAAATATTTATGACTTTGATTAATTGTTAAGTATAAAAAATATTTTCCGTTTCAAAATGTCTAGTGCAACGTATTATTATTAAAGATATAAGTGTTTTCTTTGTGAAAAGACATAATATTATTCGATTCTAATTTAGGTCTAATAAATCACAAATATTTTAAGACAACAAACAAATAAAAGTAGTGAGTTAACCTCGTACTAAAATGAAAATACATAAAGAAATATTTTGTGTTACAGTGAATGTTTACTTCTTCTATGTAATAAAAGAGACTTGATAAATAATTGAGATACCTTGAACAAATAGCTAAAAGTGCATTTCTTTACCAAATCCTTAAATAAAGCTATGTCAATTATGAAAGATTTGTCTAAGCGATCCATCATTAGGTTTAACTGAAATCAAGTAAATGCACACAACCCAATAAAAAGATATATACATTGAGTTATTTGGATGTTGCACGAAGAAGAAACGAACATTTATCAATGCTATAGTGCATATAGCATTAAATGCATTCATCATTAAGAAATTCTTAACACAACATAAAGACATTTAGATATAAAGCTACTCAACCACCAAAAATGATTTTTACAAAAACTATTTTTTTTAAAGTCTATATAAAGCTTTTCAAGAAGAAGAAGAAGAAAATGAGATACTTCATTGTATATTAAAAAACACTATTTAAACTTCTGGTAAATAAAAACTTCAAAATAGAACATTCATCTTGTTAAATAGTAAGTTAGAGGAGAGCATTAATCCTACATACATCTTGAAACAATCAATTCTTAGTATCAACCAATTGATCACCCTGGATCACTTTACACACAAATATCCATCTTGGTCAAGAGTGATTATTTGGCAAAAAATACTCGTTATTAGACAGAAATGACTATTGTTCAAAGAATGTTTGTGTAACCCAGAATGGACTTTAAAGTGACCGGTGAAAGTGAGAAATGGCTTGTGAAAGTATACTCAATTAAGTCAAATGTGGGTAAGAGTCAAAAAATACTTAATACTTGATTTAATCAAGAATAGCTTGTTCGGAGAGTACTCAAGATGTTAGTCAAAAGTGACTTCGAGCCCAAACAATAATTAATAAATTTATTAAGATTGATTACGAGCCCAAACAATACATAAAATGTTAGTCAACTAGTTCAAAGAATATTGAGATTATGTTTTACACTATTAGTTTGCCTGATGAAATTGTTCTGATACATCTAATAATCTTAAATCACTTAAAAGTTGAGGTTAAAAATAATTTAAATACAACTTCCTCCTTCAATCCTCTAAGACGGTTTGTAAAGATAAAACTAGAAAAAAATTAAAAACAGAACTAGAAAGAAATTGGATATTATCAAGTATTCGAATCGACTAAGATAAATTATTTTGAACCTATGCTATCATATGAACTCAATTAATTTATTGAGATGTATGATTGAAGTTTTTAAATATTAATTTTATTTTAATAATAAAAACTAATCGCTTAAGCAGACCTAATCTTCAACGAATGGTGTGAAGTTTTTGAATGATGCTAATTATAATGAGAGAATGGTCAATTGTGAATTTAGAATGAGGTGACTTTCCACTATTGCTTTAATGAAATGGGTCAAAATTTTGATTAATTAATGAAATAATTAATGTGGGTTGTGTGGGTGTGTTGCAGTTTTGGAAGGAAAGAGAATGTGAATGGATGGGATGAGTGGTGACAAGCAACCAATGAGGGGACCAAACGAAACGTTTCCAATTGAATCAGTGAACGTTCTCTGTTGATTCATTCAATCTGTGGATTAAAACAGTGTCATAATCTCATCACTCGTGGACACAGATAAGAGTTTGAAAATTCATTAATTATTTCATTTTCAATCATTCATTTATTTAGTCGATTAAACCTATAGTATTACGATTTTTAAAAGTTTCGGGTATACTTTAAAAAGAAATCAAATCATTACATAATTCATGTCAATATTGTATGATATAATGAATATAATCTCAGTAAAAGAAAATCATTTTTTCTTTTGTAAGAAACTCTATGTCTCTTGACTTTTCTTTAGTTAAATCTAGGAATGAATTTTGGGATCACAAAGTAGATTTGGCTTGAAAGATCGGTTCGCATGTTGGTTGAAAAAATGTGGGACGGATTGATATATTGAATTCGCTAACCTGCAAGTCCAACTGCATAATTTATAATCTATATGGGTCAGAGGTGGGACGAGGCGGATTGGCTCGTGTCCCGCAAAAATAAAAAATAAATTTGTATTTGTGTATTTTAGTTACTTTCCTTTTGAATTTCGGTATGGACGTTCCAAATTCTTATGAGTGGAAAAGACAAGTGTTACGTATTATTAAATGTGCTAAAATTTAAATAATTTATCGTGCCTGCCAAAGTACGAATATGGATATGATGCAAATGTTAGATTATCATTTTATCATTCAACTCTCCAAAATTTCTACTTAATTTTGTAAATTTGTTAAAGTTTTCGAGCTTGTTGAACATTAAAAACTTTATCATAAGAATTTAATTTGTTAAAGTTTTCGAACTTGTTGAACATTAAAAACTTTATCATAAGAATTTAAGGAAAAAAAGTGAACCGGTCGACGAGTCCCATGAACCAAAACATATACGAGACAAGTCAAACTTTTCAACTCGTATTTTCAATGCAGGACAGATCAACCTAACCTACATTTTTCGGGCCAAGTGTGAGACGGGTCTAAATGGGCCAGACGAGTTCGCATTGTCATCCTTACTAAATATATGGCATAAGTTGGAAAAAATGTTTTTTTTTTCTCTTCCAAGGACGATCTTGATTGATTACTTAGTGTTCTTATACATTTAATAGTTTTATACTGTCTAAAATTTCAGACTAGATAAAAATTTGAATTTCTTTTTAGCATAAACATGATCGAAATTACTTAAGAGTACTCCCACATACGAAACTTCAGTAAAATACTATAAACAGATGAACCTTGCACATGTATTTCATCTGAGTTAAATTTGTTAAGAATTTCACCCTATTAAAGAACTCATAGTAAAAGAAAAAAGAAAATCTCCATTTTGTAGAGGTTATCTAAATTCTTGGAAGAAGAAACACAATAAAAAATATGGCATGTGTGGCCTAGTTGGAAGTGGCACCAAAATGATGAGATAAAATAATGATGTGGTGAGAGTTTAATTGGCCATATCCAAACACAATGGCATGATGACTCGTGAGTTGTGACCAAGTCAAATCTCCTTATCTTCCTCACTCACAACAAACATATCCTCTTTCTCACATGTTATATCCTTCTCGTACCAATCCAGCTCATTCTAATATATAACCTTAGATCTTGTCTTGTCATTGCCAAAAAGATTCATATAATATTCTTTTTTATAGGTTAAAATACATGTATCTCTTCACAAGAAAAAAAAAATGTAGATCTCTTTAGTTTGTAAAAAAACCAACTAAAAGTGTTTTTGATAATATGTTTTATAACCATTATTAATATCTAGTCTTACGTTCGAGATGTATTAGGGATGATAATATGAACTTGGTTTGCAAGCCCGTAAAATTTCGCGACCCACACGGGCTGACCTACATAAAAAAAAAACTTGCACATGTGTATATCAGTCACCTTTTTTATGGACTCTTGCATTAACGTTCCGTTCCATATCCTGGTATGATTAGAAAAGACAAGTATTATGTATTTTTTAATGTGCTAAAATTTAAACAATACATAGTGTATGTCATATTCCGAATATGAATATGATGAAAATGTTGAATTATCAATTTATCATCTAACTCCCTAAAGTCTTTGCTTAATTTTGTAAACTTTATAAAGTTTTCCAATTTTTTGAACATTGAAAGTTTTATCATAAAAATTAAAAAAAAGGTGGACTGACCCGCGAGCTAGACTTTTCAACTTGCGGTTAAAATGCAGGACAGGACAGACCAACCTACATTGTGCGGGCCAAATGCAGATTGAGCCTAACGGACGAGCCATCTACATTATCACCACTAATATTTATATATATATATATATATATATATATATATATATATATATATATATATATATATATATAAATGAATCTTATCCCATATCTAAATTTTAAAAAATTGATTTAAATTTAAATTCCATTTGAAAACAAATATTATTACAAATGAACACAAAATTATGCAAATATTATAATATACTAAACATTTTTGTGTGAAAAGAGTAGAAGTGAAAGCAACAATTATTCCAAATATAACTAGTCAAAATGGGTCTAATAGTGGAGAGTTGAGATAATGTATGAAAAAATATAGAGGTAGATGCATGAATGGATGAGGAATGAATGCAACACCTTCAAACCAATTGTTAAGTGCCGACACATTCCAATCCCATCAATTTTCCTCTACTTACGTGGCTTCAATATCTTGGCAAGCAACATACGACAACAACAATTTTTTTTTAAAAGAAATACTTTTTTAAATACAATTCCTTTCATGTCACCATAAAGTGGAAGTTACAATTTATTTTTAATGTTTCAAATGTTATCCTTCTAATTAAAAAAGAAGAAGCTAGTATAATAGTATCTTATTAATTATATTGCGAAAATAAGTATAATCTTGTTTAAATGTCTTTGTTTATTACAATACGAGACAGTCAAAGTATTTAATTTTTACTATATATGAGATTGATACTCTAAGTATATTATTATCAAGTCTCTTAACACTTTTTTCCTGTATGTGATTGATAATCGAAGTAAATTTCATTTGTATTTTATTTAATTTTTTAAGATTTAAAATTAACAATAATTAAAAAATAATAATTTTTTTATTATATAAACAAATTTACATGTATAAAATAATTATAAACAAAAATTTAAAAAAAAAATAACAAGACGGACGAATTGCAATGTCTAAATTTTTTTAATAGCGAACTAGTTCAACTTACACTGTTTTTGACAAACAAAAATAGAACGGATTAAAACAGTTAAGCTGACCCGTTTTATCACTTAGTAAGAGGTAACATATTATACCGATAACACTGTTTTTTACCTGAATGTATTCCATTTCGAAAGAACAATAATATTTTGACTATAAAATTTTAATAAATTTTTCTTATAACATAATGTGTCATTTTTAAATGATTTTTCAATATTGAGGATGAAAAAAAAATGAAAAAACATTTAAAAAATAATAACTAAGATTATAAAAAAAGTTATTAGTAGTCGAAAAATTATTTTTCATTCTGAAATAATGATAATTTTACAGTTGTGAAATTTGTTGATTTAGGTTTTAACGTGTAGATATAGATGGGTATGAGAAAGAGTGATGTAAAGGTGGGAATATACTTATCTGTCTTGGCTTTATGAAGCAAAGTTGGGAAGATGTGGACCTCACCTTTTGCCTCCAAAAATAATAAACAAAGTTAAGACGGTGAGTCACAACATGGATTGGATCTCTTCAAATTTAGACCTTATCTTCTATCTTAGCTGTCTCATACAACTTATCAATTTCTCACCATATATAACGTGATTTGACACTCTCATTTTTTTGTACTACCATTATATATATACATACTCATCAAACCCAACAATAAAACTGGTCAATGTTATCCAAATCTTCTTCTTTTTCTTCTTCCTTCCTTCACCATAACTGCTTCATTCATTTCTTGGCTTCGCTTCTTGGTTGGGTGACCTTCATTGTCAATGAATCAGAAAAAGGTGCAGAATTTCTTTGTGGGGAGGATCATGGATGGTCATCAAGGTGGAAACACCAACTGGGTCATCAAAGAAGATGATGAACATAGCAATGATTCATCATCCATTGGACTCATGTCAGAAGAAGAAGAAGACTCAATGGACTCTTTGTGTTCTTCTTCTTCTTCATCAGAGTTGACTGAGGATGCTTCCTCTCCAACTTCTTCTTCATCAACACACTCAAATGGACCCTTGTATCAATTATCAGACCTCATGAACCATCTTCCTATCAAGTAAGCATTCAATTTCTGTGTACTAATGCATCTGCATATCATTGAACTCATGGATCAAACTGATACAAAATCATGACATGAATGTTAAGAATTGGTGTATCTAATTTATTGTGTTAACTAAGTTTGTTTACACATGACTTGTGCAGGAGAGGGTTATCTATGTTCTATGAAGGGAAGGCACAATCTTTCACTTCTTTAGCTAGAGTGGAGAGCATAGAAGATCTTCCTAAGAAAGAAACACCTTATAGCAAGAGAATGAAATCATGCAAAAGTTTTGGGGGAGGTTTAGATAGTCACAGAATATGGTACACTCCAAAGGCTACAATAACAAAGAAAACATCAAGAGGGTCTTTTGCATTAAGCAAAAGAGGGAGCTTTCATGGAGGGTCTAGACCTTCCATTGCTGTTCATAAAAACTTCTGAAATTCAGCATGTTAGAGTTACTGCTTATTTCGTGTACAAAATCCGGAAAATTTTGAGTTTGAGGATTCATCTTACTGAGTCAAAGCCATATGATGAATTAGCATATTTGATTCATTTTTGCTTTGTTTTACATAGTGGTATATATGATCGATCCTTTTGCCTCTTACCATCATCATCACTACCTTGATTCAAAATGATCCTAAGTTATTACCTTAATTCATGTGACACCAAATCTTTTTGAGATCAAATTTTAGGTTTTCTCTTTTCTGCAATTTGTACATACTTCAGTTACTTGTATATGATTTTTCATAAATTTAAAGGGAAACTTTGATAGACTGTGTCTTAACTTTTTAATGATTTTTACTTTAGTTCTCAGACTCTTAAGAAAATATGATATTCGGTTTTAAACCATTGGATGCTTGTGTTGTAGTTCTTTTATCTAAGTTTTAGATAACTATTAACGTAAATTGCTATCTTCTTTCACTTTTCAAAAGTAAAGTATATTTTGGTACAAGAAATAACAATTCGATTTAAGGGTGATGATTATTTAACCGAAGTTAAACAGTAGGACTACAAAATAAACTTCAAAATTATTAGAGATGGTGATGTAAATGAAATTGCAAATTAAAAGTAAAATAATAGTGGTAGAAATATTATTATTCTTTATAATTATTAATAACTATTAATAAAGAATATTGTTTTTATAACCATTTATAACGATTTTTAGTGTACATATTTTATTATTAATTTTATCCTTATTAATAAATTATTTTAATATTTTACTCTTTGAATTTTATAATTATTTTTAATTCAATTAATTACTTCTAATAAAATTATAAAAATTATTTAGTTTTTCATATTTTTATAATTTTTTTAATTTAATAATATTTTTTTTCATTCCAATAATTATGACTGAAGTTAATGTTTATCTTTTATCATCATAACAAAAAAGTGGATATTTTCATATTTATAACTATGTATTCTCAATCAATTAATTGATTGTACATATGATTTTTCAAATAATTACTAGAAAAATTAAATAGTTTAATTCTGATAACGTAATAATATAATATTCATTAATGTTTTTAGTAATCAATAATGTATGTTTTTTACCCTTACACAGATATTAATCTCTCAAAGTTGCAAACGTGATTGTTTCATTCCAAGCAGTGATTTACACTCAACTTTTTAGGCCATGGACTAGTTGTGTGCTGCTGTTATTTTGGCGATTGATCTATTCTTACCGTTTGTGAACGTATTTTGTTGTTTCACTTCATCCATTGCTCACAGAGAAATTATCTTTGTATTTAGCCACCCAATCCTAAAAATAGTTCTGTAACTATCGATGACATTGAGAGAACATAATTGTATTTTTCTTTAGTACAAAAGTACAATGGAAAAAAGTCCATTCTCTTGTTATTTCTCTCCGAACACAAGTTAAACCATATATGACTTATCGAAATAAATTTCAAGAGGTCAACAATATTGCTATAAATGATTTGCTTTTCATTCTTACAAGTTACAACTCAAATACAATTAACAAAATGGAAGAGGGAAAAGAGGTTGAAAAAATCAGTATAATTATTTGCCTGAACAATTATCATTGGCGAAGATTCCTAAACTTGTGTATAACAAAAAAATATGATGAAGAAATTTGCATATGAAACTCCTCTTCATATAGGTCATAACCTGTATACAGGTTCAATTCCAAGGAGATAAAAGCAATGTCTCATCACAATTACCGTTGCTTCACACAGCAAGAGTCTACTAGTCTCCTCAGACGACCCCACAACCTGCCAAATGTACGAAGTTCAATAGCGTGAACTCAATCCAAACATTATTCTTTTACCAAACTTACCTAGGACGCAATTCTCTAGGATATAAGTACCTTACTTCTAAGGTGTGTCACAATAAATATAAAAAACCTTCTTGCATTTACGAAAAAATAATGGGAAAAGTGTAGAAATGTAAATATTATACAGCATAAGTTAATGCCTTTAAAGGTATACCTGACAATTAGAGTAGAATTTCTTTGTAAATATTTCCGATAAATTGTATAGGTATTCGCACAACAAATTCGGTAACAAATTGGTGCATGCCTCTTCAAAAACCTGACAAATAAAACAGTACACAACCTTGTATAAGGTAAGAATCTTTTGGTTTGGAAAATAATATGCAGGAACCCCACCCGCTTCAATATCTCAGTTAAAGAAAATGGAGCCCCAATAACAAAGTCTTAAATATTACTAGTATAAAAAAAAAAGTCTCAACACCAACATCTACTATTCACATATCCCACCTCAGGAAATTGCAGCAAATGGAGCCCCAGTGCACGTTCATCTTCATGATCCAACACTATTTTCCCATTCTGTTAAAAGTTGATAACCGTGAGAAATGTGCACAAGTCATTATTCAGCTAACGGATGACTAAACCACATGATCACTGAGTCATCACATTTATAATAGATTAGTGCTGAATTAAACTCATCAAGCCAACCCGACAGAAACTCTTGTATCTTGTAAAACTAGGCATATGATACAAAAAATAACTAAAACAAATATTATTTCTTTAAGAATAAAAACAAAATAAACTATAGTGAGTTGTGTTCCTGGGAAAGAAAGGTAAACTTACTCTTTTTACTTCTTCTATGTCTCTACCAGATTTCCTGATGATAGAACAGATCCTAGCATGTGCATACTGCAAATAAACAGCAGTATTCCCCTGTTTCACAACAAGCTTACGAAGGTGAGACATAAATAACTTCAGATCGGTTATTGAAGTTGGGATTGAAGAGTTCAACAAATGCCAACATAAGTTTCATATGCATATCTTTAGCTATTTTGCAGCAATTGTTACCAAGAAAAAGCACACATTTATAGGCTTGTAGGAGTAGTTTAAACTCAAAAAATGGCCTGACTCTTGAAGTGATGGTTTCACTTCAGAGAGTTATCGATAACTGATAAGAACTAAAGAGAACACCATAGGGAGTCAACTCAAACGAATGGTTTGTACCATGTTCTTCTTCTATTTCATCAAAGTCAAGAACAGCGTTATTTTCCATCCATGGTTATCTACCACGGACTGCTCCAGGAAAATACCTTATACTTTAGAGGATATTTGTTAAAGGGGGAAATAAAAAGCAGGACAGGACCCATAGATAATGTCTACACTAGCTTCTTTACTGTAGCCTCACAATCATACACTCAATTTGAATACAGTTAATGACCTTATCATTAAGCATCTGGTCAAAGTTGAATGTGTAATTTGTTAATCTGTTGATCTTCAAATCAGCATACCTGCAAACACAGACGGATATAAGAATATAAAGGGCTACAATACAAGACTATAACTCATTCAGTGTTCTCAACACAGGCATAACCACTAAAGCAAACTGAAAGGGAAAGGGATATCGAGTCAAAGAAAAACCATGTCCTGAAAGTACAAAAATGTTAACCTGGACTAAGAAAAAACCATGTCACAGTCAGCATGCTTAATCAGAAACCTCACAGTGAAAATGAATACAATCAACAGGATTAAGAGCATTTGCTCATAATATAAAACACCCGATATATAACAGATTTTAGAATTCAGTCAACAGGAATTTGTAGCCAAACAACCTGTATGTATTAACACAAGAATATGCTCACAAAAAAGCTAACTACAACTTAGCATAAATGAAGAGAATGTTGATTTTGCTTAAAAGTAGGGGGGCATTATTGAGTTTAAGGAGCTTACTTAACAGCTCCATAACCAATTGCCTCAGATGTTTTCTCAATCTCCTCCTCAGACCAATCTTTAGCTGTATCTAAAGGAACATAGTATCTGGAAAATTAACTGTATAGTCCCAAAAATTTCACTTAATGAAATTTAAAACAGGCACCAGCATCGATGAATCTTAATCAAGCATAAAATTCACTCATGGATGCTTGCATGCAGATAAGGAACAGGTAAAAAGAGCTTAGGTGCTTTACCACGTTCAAGAATGGAAGTTCTGCAGCGTCTTTTAGCTTCATCAAGTAAATCAACCAACCGAACTACCTCACTACTGCGAGTCCGAAATCGTTTCCCATCTTCCCCAAGAACAAGACCAAAACCGACATGAGTACATTTTGGATACGCATTCTCATCCTTTGGTAACCAACCAGCACGCCTGTAGGCCTAAAAGGAAAAGTAAAGCAGAAGTTTGACATTTTAACTCACTGGAATATTGGCAGCAGTAGGTCAATAAATATATCTTAGTCCAAGATTTATCCTTTAAAAGTCAAAAAAATAATATGAAATAAGAAATTATAGAAAAACCTTCTGGACATTAATATCAGAAAACATAGACAAGTCAATACCCAAGGTGCAAGTACAAATTGCTACTGCCATAAACAAGTAGAAAAAGGCTGCTGGAAAAAATTAGTAACTATAAGATACCATGAAAATCATCATTCGAAATATACCTTAAATAGCATATCAAAGTGTTGCTGCTGCCCAATATCTGTAACATATACAATCCACTCAAGTTTTTCTTCATTTAGACGATACCTACAAGGTTCAAGTATAGTTCAGATAACAAAACAGTCTGTTTTCCTCATTTTTCCTGTAACATGCTCAGATAAAAAAGCAGACCGATGAAAATATGTATCCCAGATTTTACATGAAAGGAAGAGTATATAAACATCCAATATAAATAAATTTGACATAAGAATTGAGAACAGGTTTGGTACTCATGTGAGCCAGCAATTCTAACAGAATTTTACAAAGTATGTCTGAAAAACTAAAAGATTAAAACTAACCAAAGTGATGCTAGATCGGTTGAAAAATAGTTGTAGCCACCATCTCTTTTCACAGCAATGACTGGTATGTTTACACCCTCTACATAAATCACACGTGCACCATCACTCTCTTCAATCAGTCCTAAATTGTCCAGTTTCTCCAAAACCCCAGGAATATATGGATTATAGAAGCTCTCTCCCTGGATTAAGAAAATACTGTTTACTGATATAAGTAAAACCATTCGCAATTACTGCAACATAAATTACAAATGCGAATCAATTTACTGATAAACTTTATGCACATCATAACATATAAGACTGTTGGCCAGAAAACAGGCCTTTTCATCTATGATATTTATAATAATCACCATGGAATCCTGATAACAATACTGGTTGAGATATAATTTCAACAAAGATACCAAAGTGAGATTACAAAGGCTCTTAACTCTAAATGAGCAAAACAATCAAACTTTTTATCACAGAAGAACAAAAAAGAAAGACAAAAGTTTTACTAGAGAGATTATGTCAGATCTGGTTAAAGGACAAAATATATGCTACATTGTAAATCGAATAAAAAGCACAGAAACTGCAGAGTGAATTAGACTCAAAAATATTAACAAATGCATACTTTCATAGGATACTTGGTTGTCTAACTATGCCTTGATATAAAATCTTAGAGACTCCTCCTGGAATGTACAAAATAATAGACATAATTGTTTGACAACTTAAAGTACAAACAGCCAGTTAAAAAGGAAACTGAACCTAACCCTTTCCTCCAATTGAACTCCAAGGCGTTGATAAACTTTATCAAATTCAGCCCTACTCACGTCACAAATTTGTTTCCATGCCTTACGATACTTGATTTCTCCACTCTGAAATAAAAATTAAGACATACATAAAATTTAACCAAGTTTCCCATGATCTCCCAAATAAGGAGCAAATGAAAAAAATTGTAACATATATTTTACCTGGAGCCGGACCACTGCCTGTTGTGCCCTCAACTTAAACTCAGGATCACTATCAAACCTTACTTTTGAAGCCTTATACAAAGCCTAAAAATGCAACAAGCCATACAAGTTAGTACGTAACCTTTTCAGTGAAAAAGCAAATGCTTCATCATCACCATAATGGGAAACTTAAGCAATGCATATAGAGAAAATCCTTTGCCCCTCCTCTTTGCTATTTGCCAAGGAAGAACAGAAATTTCTTCCAAGCCAGGTTAATGGCATCAATAGCAAATTAATTTATAGATTACTTTTAAATGCATAGTCTTTACTCCCATGCTGAAAATTAATCAGTTAGAAATTACAATGAGCGTGCACCAAATAAATTAAAAAAAAAATGTCTGACAGATCATAATGAAAAAATGCCAAAAAAATATATATCAATATAAGAAATTTTGAAATTCAGTTTAATATATTTACTCACCTGAAGATCTCCAATAGCTGCTTCACTAAGATCATCTGGGTTTGTAAATTTTTCAAAGAGATACGTAATCAGCATTCCAAACTACAAAAAAAAATGCCCTTTGAGCTTTATAGTACCAATATTCAAATGAGAACTTTCCTAATGGAATATTTTATTATTCAAGCAAATATGCCATAAGAATATGGTTATCTCTATGAGAAATCAGTGGGCAACGGTAATTTGATGAGTAATGGAAACAATGCAATATAAAAGCTTTTCCCATATTCAAAAGAAGGGTAGAAATGTCTTAGGACATCAATTTTGTAAGATTGCTCAACAAAGAACAACAGAAAACAAAACACACGTTAAGATGTAGATGTACTTGATCATGAAGACAATTAGAATTTAGAAAAGCAAATTATATCATCTATTTTCTCAAACATATTTAGATCTTAAGCCATGCAGTAAGGCTGATGACAAAAACTTGCCAAGTTAAATGATTGTTCCAAATGAATTACCGAAAGTTGTGCCTTTTACAAAGAAACCTAGCTTTGACAGTGTATAGCTAAGATGTACCACAAGAAATGGCAGAAATCATATGTCATTAGATTAAAGATGCACTATTTTAAACTCTTGGCACAAAAACAGTATAACAGTAGAACTAAAATCTACCTGTGTTCCCCAGTCACCAACATGATTTCTGCGGATTACGCATTCCACCCGTGAAAATTCAAACATACGGGCCAATGTATCACCAATAATGGTAGATCTCAGGTGGCCAACATGCATTTCCTTCGCTATATTAGGGGATGAAAAATCAACCAAAGCCCTCTTGACTGGAAGCCGAGGTGCCCATGCATCAATGCCATCAACTAGCATTCTTTGTACCCTCTGCAGTAGAAAGTTTCTTGTGCTTAAGTACTGGCAGAAGTTTTAAAAAGCTCAATCATCCAAACAAAATTAAAACCTTAACTTTTGCAAATATAATCCCTTCCAATCAATGAACTCAGATCCCACCCCCACTGAAAAAATAATATTAAAGGACTTAGACACTGGTACACATTTTTTGTAATTCAAAATTAAAAGAGGCAAAATGCCATCACCTGTGCTATCCACTTCTTTGACAATACAATGTTGACAAATCCCGGACCAGCTACAGAGCATGAATCTATCATTTCAGATGGAGGAAGATTGTTAACTATGGCCTACACATATAAAAAAACACATAGATGACCTTTAAGAAAACCAAACCAAACTCTAATTCCAAATAAATAATTACTAAAGAGGAATAAAAAGGGAAAAAATCACAGCTGGTAGAAATGTCAAAAAAGTGAGTGATTATCTGTGATCATACCTGCCCAATTGCTGGGGGACCCCTAAACTCTGTCTGCTTTCCCTTCACCTTAGACCACACTCCCATTGCGTTATTGCTGCATCAAGAGAATATTCTTTGTTTCAGTTTGCGTATATGCATACATATAACGATAGTAATAATAATATCGCTTTTCAACAGTGCAGCAACAATTAAGAACTTGTTTGAGTAATACGAGTACTTCTTGAAAAAGAAATTAAGAAGAACGAAACGAATTTTTCCTTAAGATAAAACTAACTTAAACTTAAGCATAAGTTAATTTGTAAAAGTTCTCTAGTATTAACTTTTTTTCTAAAAGATTAATTTTAACTTAGAGAAAAATTTATTTCATATTTACTTTTTTTCTGCTCTCCTTGTGGATAAGTTTTTTTCACACATGTTATAGAACCTCATTTTCACTTCCCATCGATACAACAAAGGAAAAAATAGTGAACCAACCATTGATAATCTCCAAACTTCACGCCACCTTTAACAGCACAAGCATCAACTAATGGCACAACATCTGGTTCATCAGGCACCGTTGCCCTCAAAGATAATTCAAACAGCTGCGCCAATTGCCTTTTGACACTGGCCGGGTTATCTATTTCCTACATCATTACAAACACGATACAATACCATTTATCACACACACAAAATGAAACCAAACAAATAAACATAGAGTTTAGGAATTGAAACTTATTAGTGCGTATTCAATTTCATATTAGATTCTTCAGAACCCCCTTAAAATAACAGTTAACTTGATTTTAGGTACATATATATTTAGTTTCATTTGCCTTGAATAAAAATATTTATAGTTATAACGTATAGTACTAACTTGCCTTCATAATAAAAACATAAATCACATCCTTCTAAATCAATTGAACTGAGATTAACTTCTTTCAAAATCAATTTTGCCACCACTCTTCCAAACACGTACTTAATGAACTTACAATTACAGCGGTGGACGTAGACTGTGGCTTGGTGACGGGAGATTGCTGCGTCTTGGTCACTGACAAAGCGAATCTCCGAGACGCAATCTTGAGCAAATCTGTCTACACATTAAAGTTCAAACGAAACGACGTGGTGTTAGTGAATTAAGTTTAGGCGTTGAAACAGTGTTGTGGTGGTAACATTGAAGAAAACGAGAGAAGCTTAACTGACCCGAACGTGAAGGTTGTAGAGCTGGAGAGGAGGGAAAGTGAGAGAATCGATTGAGGTTAAAGCACCCTAACCCTAACATTTCTTCTGTTTCTTCTTCTTCGTTGAGGTTCCGCCCTTCCCAAACACCATTGTTACGGTGTTAGCGGTTTTGTGTGCGTTGTGTTGCCTCCGCTGAAGATAGCCAGTGGGCCACCACCACTGAAAAGACCATTTTTACAAAAATTAACCAAAATTTTAAATTTCCAAATAGTTTCATTTTGGCTTAATTAGACTTTTCATTCTTTACTTTATATTCGAGGTTCATTTTGGTCTTCTTTATTTTTTGGGGTTCAATTTAGTCCTTTAGTTTGTGTAGGAGGTTCAATTCAGTCCTGTGTGTTAATAGCGTTAAAAAAATTAACGGCAGAGTGATTTGATGTGATACTGTGGCAATTTTACATGACGTGTCAAGTAGGGACACCAGCTTATGTGGACAGTTCAAAAAGAGAAATTAAAGTCAGTGGTAAATTGAAGAAGCGAAATTAGGGTTCGTGGAAGAGGCGAAAATCAGGTGCGAGGAGGAAAGAAATCTGGATGCGAGGAAGAATTTGGGGATAACGATTGAACAAATTAGAGTTCGAAGAAGAAGCGAAAATCATTGAATCAATATATTAGGGTTCGCGGTCTCCTTCGGTGCGACAAAGGTTCGTCGCTGTGTTCGTAGTGGGACGAAATTGAAGGTAAGTTTTCTGGTTTTTTTATGGATTGAATGTCCCGTTTTACTTATATAGTATTGTCTTTGTCGGCGTTGGTATTATTTTTTGTGTTATTCTGTCTGTGTGTGTTTGTAATGGTGTGTGACCTGTGGTCCCGTTGCTTTGTGGTGGTCCCGTTGCTTTGTGGTTAGTGGGTTGTGGTCCCGTTTTAACTTTTTTGGGGTATGGGATGTAATATGTATTGTATATGTGGCATTGGTTGTGCGTCGAGTAACTTGGAATATGTATTTTTTATAGGTTTGGGATGTGTGACGATAGATTTGAGGTGGTGGTCCACCATGGGGGATACTTTGAAAGGAATGAAGGTAGGTGGAGTTATAGTCATGGGTTAACGTCCACGTTGGCGTGTGACCCAGATAGGTGGAGCTTTTTTGAAATAATGGGAATACTTAGGGAAATGGGTTATGTAAACATTAAAGATTTGTGGTATAATGTTAGTAGCTCAGAGGT
>Ga0214543_1001349_pt1 | contig 47150 bp, 24 predicted proteins | sample CNSS2metaG_FD_160094 | JGI IMG/M metagenome (GOLD analysis project Ga0214543, IMG submission 160094) | Root nodule microbial communities from cowpea collected in UCLA plant growth center, Los Angeles, California, USA - CNSS2 | ecosystem: Host-associated > Plants > Roots > Nodule | place: USA...
GACCGACGGACCGATTGGTTTGGTATGGTCGAATCGTGACTTGTATGTTCAGCCGGCTGGCCTATGGATGTTCAGCCGGCTGGCCTATGGTTCTTGCTTCATGGTTAGTAATGGCCGACTGACCGATAGGCATACTGTACAGTGATAATTGGAACACGTAACCATCTTTCTCATTCTTCGGCTATCTCTTTTGATATACAAGAAATTGAACAAGAGTTCAACATTTATTATAAAAAAATTATAATTAAAAAAGTTAAAATGCAAAAGAATAATATATAAAACATGACATTCATATGGAATTAAAGAGAGAATATATTCACCGAGTGAGGATTAGTGTGTCATAAGTTTTATTTTTACTGATTTAACTAAATAAAATTAAGGTTATTAAAATTTGACACCTTCATGAAAAAAATACAAAATAAATATTTTTTTTCATACTGACCGCATGTCAATTTGCAAAATCACGATTCAAATATTATATATGATAAATCAGAAAAATTAGCTCATATTTTTTATGAGAAACGAGCTAGTTCTGTCTACTTTTTTATAGACTAATTGAGGAACGGATCAAAACGAAGCATACGGACTGCATCGTCATTCTTAGTTAATATGATAGTGTTAATGGTTATAATATCTTACATAAAATATAATAGTGAGGATAACATATGTGATATGTGAAATATGAGTATATACAAAACACAACAAAGGGTTTAATAGTTTTTTATGATTCTTTTAAAAATATTACATTTTTATTTATTTTTTATTGAATACTAGTTGAAATTCATTACGCATATGTGTGTGTTTTTTTTCTTATAGATGACTAATTTAATTTAAACATAACTAAATTTAAATAAATAGTAGTTTAAAAGATAAAATGATAAAATAATTATTTTAATTTAAAAATAATAATTAAATTAAAAGTAATGATCATTTAATGAGTAAAAATTCAAATGTAATTATTTTAAATTAAAATAACAATTACCAAAATGGATAAAATTGGAAGAGAATGTAGATAGAAAATAATTTTTTTTATGGAGAAGTAAAGACACATGCACCATACACATGTGTCCACTTTTCTTTTTTTATTGTAAAAAAAGTATAAAAAGTAGAATTATTTATTGAAAAAAATATATATTGAAAAGTATAAAAGTCAAATTACAGTATTTACGGATTAATAAAAAACAGACTCTTAGAATATATAGGAATAAAAATATATAAATAAACTTTTTCGCAAAGCTTAAAACTCAAAAAAAAAAATCAAATTTCCTCACTTTGCTTCTCTTCTCTTTATTGTATCTTTTTATTCTTGTGATTTTTTAAAAATTCTTGTTCTTCTTCTTACACATGATTGACCTTAAAAAAAAGGATTAAATATATTTTTTGTCTCTCAAGTTTCAGTGAATTTTAGAATTAGTCTATCTTCGAAACTTTATACCAATTTAGTCCTTCATCTTTAGAAATATGTAGATTTAGTCTTTCTTACCAAATTTTATGAAGTTTATTTGACATTTTAAACGCATTTTGTAATAGTATTTGAGTTAACATTGAAGCAAAAATGTTTCAAACGGTATAAATAATTCAAATACTATCATGAAATGCGTTTGAAACATCAGATAAACTTAATAAAATTTGGTTAAAAAGACTAAATTCACACATTTTTAAAGATGAATGACTAAATTAGTCAAAAGTTTTGATGAGGGACTAATTCCAAATTTTGCTGAAACTCGAGGGACAAAAACATATTTAACCCTTAAAAAAAACTAATCATTGTCAACTTTTTAAACTAATTATTTTTACAAGTACCTATGACAATAAATATTGTATTAATGATTCATCCATACATAAAAGTTTTTATATATAAGTTTTTTATAATGCACTTGCATATATTTTTAGTTAGGTGTTGTCACTAAAATGATGAAGGTAAAAGTAAAATAAGGAAACCAAACAATTATATTATGAAAGAGAATGAATAAAAAATAATTATGCCTTTTGATGATAAGATAAAAAGTTTTTTTTATAATAATTTGTTTAACAACTATTCTAGTAAAACAATTATTAGATGTGAGCGTAAAAAAATTACACTGACAATAATTAACTATTATTTGAAAATATGAAAAAAAAAATCAGAAGCAACCCATAAAACCAAATTTGTGTTAACATAAGATAGTGTTTTGTAGGGAAGTTTCTCAAGTTTTTTCTTAAAATTGTGTAATCTTTTCATTGGGCCACATTCATCCCATGCATTAAGCCACATAATTTGAATATTTTAGGTCACACAAACAGTTTCAAAAGATACGTAAAGGTAGAGGTTGTTTTGCTGTTTGATACAGTTGCTCGTATATGTTCCCAAGTCAAATAATCACAGCAGCAAAGTCATTTTTCATCTACTTGTAATGTTCCAGCAATCATAATTGAAAGGCTACCCTGTAAATGGGTAGCAAACTTCATATCATTGTGTACATTGAAACAGGAAAAAGTACATTAATGAAAAAAAGGGAGAAAAGGTAAAGTAAATAATTCCAATTAAAACATTCTGACAACAGATCTAAGGGTCTTGGCAAAATCAAGAACACCCCATCACAATTGTTCTGCTTAATCGACTTCCTCAATTTTGGGTCCAGCACCGCTTCCACTGGCAGGAGCAGGACCATCCTCATCCATGGCACCACCAGCGTCACCACCAGCACCTTGGTACATCTTAGCGATGATGGGATTGCATATGCTCTCCAACTCCTTCATCTTGTCCTCAAATTCATCAGCCTCGCCAAGTTGGTTCCCATCCAGCCATTGAATGGCTTGATCAATAGCATCTTCTATTTTCTTCTTATCATCAGCAGGCAGCTTGGAAGCAATCTTTTCATCTTTAATTGTGTTCCTCATGTTATACGCATAATTTTCCAAAGAATTTTTGGCCTCCACCTTTTTCTTATGCTCCTCGTCCTCTGCCTTGTATTTCTCAGCTTCCTGCACCATCTTTTCAATCTCTTCCTTGGAAAGCCTACCCTTGTCGTTGGTAATTGTTATCTTATTCTTTTGTCCGGTGGTCTTGTCCTCTGCAGACACGTTCAATATACCGTTGGCATCCATATCAAAGCAGACATTGATCTGGGGAACACCTCTGGGGGCAGGAGGAATTCCAGAGAGCTCGAATTTTCCGAGCAAATTGTTATCGCGGGTCCTCGTACGTTCACCTTCGTAGACCTGAATCAACACACCGGGCTGGTTGTCGGAGTAGGTTGAAAACACCTGCTCCTTCTTGGTTGGAATGGTTGTGTTTCTGGGAATCAACACAGTCATGACACCTCCCGCTGTCTCCAAACCAAGGGAGAGAGGACTAACATCCAACAACAGAAGATCCTGAACTTTCTCATTACCCTCACCACTGAGAATAGCGGCCTGCACTGCGGCACCATAGGCAACAGCTTCATCGGGGTTGATGCTCTTGCAGAGCTCTTTTCCATTGAAGAAGTCCTGCAATAACTGTTGAACCTTAGGTATCCTAGTAGAACCACCGACAAGAACAACATCATGGACGGTGCTCTTATCCATCTTCGCATCCCGCAAACACTTCTCCACGGGCTCCATGCATTTCCTGAAGAGATCCATGTTCAGCTCTTCAAATCTCGCACGGGTGATGGTTGTGTAGAAGTCAATACCCTCGTACAATGAATCAATCTCGATGGTGGTTTGAGCGGTGGAAGAGAGAGTCCTCTTCGCCCTCTCACATGCGGTTCTCAATCTCCTCAATGCTCGCGCATTTCCACTAATATCCTTCTTGTTCTTCCTCTTGAACTCCTGAACAAAATGGTTCACCATTCTGTTATCAAAATCTTCACCTCCCAAGTGAGTATCACCAGCGGTGGCTTTCACCTCGAAAATTCCTTCCTCAATGGTGAGAAGGGACACATCGAAAGTACCACCACCAAGGTCAAATATGAGAACGTTCTTCTCCCCGGAAGTAGTGGCCTTTTTGTCAAGCCCGTAAGCAATGGCAGCCGCAGTAGGTTCATTGATAATACGCATAACATTGAGCCCCGAAATGACCCCAGCGTCCTTGGTAGCTTGACGCTGTGAGTCATTGAAGTAAGCAGGGACAGTAACCACGGCATTCTTCACTGTAGACCCGAGAAAGGCCTCCGCAATCTCCTTCATCTTGATTAGAACCATGGAAGATATTTCTTCCGCGGAGAATTGCTTCTCCTCTCCCTTGTAATTCACCACAATCATAGGTTTGTCACCGGGACCAGAAATCACTTTGAACGGCCACAATTTTATGTCACTCTGTACAGCAGCATCACTAAAACGCCTACCAATCAAACGCTTAGCATCTGCACGCGCCAAATCAAATCAACACAATCAGCAAATGATTCAAAAAAAAAAAAAAATTTGTCTGATAATTGAGGACGCATTTTGCACAGGTAATTCAATCAAGTAATCATTTAACCATCTTGGGAACCCAAAACAGCTCAATTAAGTGCTTCTACTTATCATGCAAAATCTAATCAGTTCAATTAAGTGCTCCAAACTAACCATGCAAAATCAAACTAGTTAAAGTATGTGATTGTTTAATAAACCTTACATCGCTAAAACGCCTACCAATCAAATGCTTAGCATAAACGCAGCTACCAAAATCGACTAGCAATCTAATTGAATAACCAAAGATTCTTTTAGAAGCACAAAAACAACGGTATAACTTCACTTCTGTAGTTTAATTTTCTTTATGTATATAAAAACGAAAAGAATCATGACAATAATACAGACTAACTGCAGTTATATTAGAGAGAATTAGAATTTGACCTAGATCGACATAAATCTCGACAACATGACTAAGAAATCAGTTAATGTGACGACAACTGCAGATAAGCAAGGTATTACAGGATGTTTTTAGAGTGCTTACCGAAAACGGTGTTGGTTGGGTTCATAGCGACCTGGTTCTTCGCCGCATCGCCGATCAACCGTTCTGAGTCAGTGAAAGCAACGTAGGATGGGGTAGTTCTATTACCCTGATCGTTGGCTATGATTTCAACACGATCGTGCTGCCAAACACCAACACAAGAGTAGGTGGTTCCCAAATCGATTCCTATCGCAGGACCCTCGCCTTTACCGGCCATATTTTCTGCTCACAACTGTTTTCCCTAACGGAATTAGAACTCGAATTTAGATAAAGGAATCAAAAGTTACGGCAATTTCTTGAACTGAATTGAGAAGGAAAGGAGGAAGTGGTGTGTTTTAAAGAACCCGTTAAAATTCTGGAAGGTTCGGTAGGTTGTGTACCGTTGGATCAGAAACTTTGGACGGTTGGATATTTTGTTTCCAAGTGGAATTGGGGTTGGGGAAAAAGCGAAGTATTGCGTGGGGTGTGTGGGGTATCTCCTACGTCCTCTAGGTGGTTCCAGAATTTTCCGATTTCGAATCCGCGGTGGTTTGGCACGCTTTCTATCCACACACGCTTAAACTAATATTCTTACGTTGACGAGGCGCCGTCGCGTTTTTTGCGTATTGGATAGATTGTATTTGCGATTCTCCCGCGCTATTGGCTGAGACAATAACATGTTCCATGCCTTTTAGATAACAGACCAATTGGATTTGGCTACACTAACGTTCCCATTGAGACAATAACATCTTCTATTATTTTCTCTCAAAGTATATATTTAATCTATATAAATTAATATTTTAAAATAGTAAATCAATGTTTTCATTTAACCTTTTTAAACAGAAAGAAATACTAAATAGGAAAATTATGTAGTCCTATAGACTAAAGTAGAGAATTAAAAAACCAATAAGTTATCTGTTCAAATTCATTTGTTATTTATCACTTTGTTTTTGATAAAAAAATAAAGAAGTTCATGTGAGAAATGGCTGTAAAATTAACCGCTATTTTTTATAATAATTTTCTTCTATTCGGTTTACTGATTTTATTTCCACCTAAAGTAAAAATAATTTGATGGTTAATGTATTTTGAAGACCAAATTTCTAAAAATATTGAACAAAGATTTAATTATCTTTCATGGTCGAAGATTGATGTTTTGTACTTTTTCAAACAATATATATTTTTTCATTTATTATGTGTTTTTGAATATTAACATTTAGTTCAACTTGTTAGTTTATTATGAAATATATTATATTCTAATTTATTTTTCCCAGTGAATTTAAGTTTTACATCATTTATTTTTACCTATTATTGTTTTCATTTCAAAATTTTCTTACTTTATCGTAAATTGTCATATGTGTTTTATTTTTAATTTGTTGTAATTCGAAAAAATTTCACGATTAATCCAATGTTATATTTTTATTAGTGTATTTCTTATTATACTACAAATTTGTAATTGCAATTTTACAACTCTTAATTGAATCCCTAATCAATTTTTATGATCTATTAAAATACTTCATAAATTTAAAATTTAAATTTTTAACCTTTCCTCTCTTAACTATTAATTTAAATATTAATGAGTCGATAGTAATTATTCTTTCATGTCACCTTTCACCGTGTTGTCATCATAATTTTATTATTTTTAAATTTTTATACATTATAATTTTATTATTTAGTTATTTTTCAAATTTTATAAATTATAAATTTATTATTTTATTATTTTAAATGTTTAAAAAATATAAATTTATTATTTTATTAATTTTAAATTTTTACAAATTATAAATTTATTATTTTTAAATTTTTAAATTTTTATAAATTATAAATTATTATTTTATTATTTTTAAAATTTTATAAAATACTATTTTATTATTTTATTTTATTGTACTGTTACTTTAATATTTTTATGAAATATAAATTTATTATTTTATTTTTTAATTTTTATAAATCATAAATTTATTATTTTATTGTTTTGAAATTTTAATAATTATAAATTTATTATGTTATAAATTACAATTTTATTATTTTATTATTCTTAAAACTTTATAAATTATGATTTTATTTTTATAGTCATATCGTCGTATTGACATATCGTCATAATGTCATAACGTCATATCACAATATTGTTATATTGTCATTTCGTCATATTGTCATATTGCTATATCGTTATATCATCATATCAACATATTGACATATCGTCATATTGCTATATTATCATATCGTCATATCGTAACATCGTCATATTTTCATATCTTCATATCGTCATATTGTCATATCGTCATATTATCATATCGTCATATTGTCATATCGCTATATTGTCATATCGTCATATCGTCATATCGACATATCGCTATATAACCATATCTTTATATGGTCGTATTGTCATATCGTCATACCGTAATATCGTCATATATTCATATCATCATATCGTCATATCGCAATATCGTCAAATCGTTATATTATCATATCGTCATATCGTCATATTACAATATCGCTATATCGTCATATTACAATATCGCTATATCGTTATATCGTCATATCGACATATCGTCATATTGTCATATCATTATATCGTCATATCGTCATATCGTCACTATATCGTCTTATTTGTAAATTAATTTATAGTTGTCATATAATCATCACTGGTTTAAGAAAATTGCTTTGAGATCTTAAGATTCATAATTCTCATACGTTAACATATTTGAGTCATAATAACCTTGATCCATAAGAGGTTCAATGAAATGTATTATTTAATTTATGTTCTTCAATCTCGTCTTCTGTATTTCTTTCTTCTCTCACACTCTCTTTTTATGACTTTTTGTGAAATAACCTTATGACCATAGATAGAATCATAATCCTCTTCTATAAATCAACGTCCATCAAGTTGGGTTGGATTTTATTTTATTTTTATTTTTATTTTATTATAATTTTTCATAATAAACAATATGCCCTTATATTTTATTAAATCACATATGAGTCCATCATAATATTTCAAATGAGTAAGATAATATAATTAATTTTTAGAATATCGTAATGTCGTCATATTATATCAACATATCGTTATATTAACATATCAACATATTTTTATATCGTGGTATCGTTATATATTTATATTATCATATTGTTATATTGTCATATTATCGGATCATTATATTTATAAATTCATAGAATTATAAAATTATAAATATATATATATATATATATATATATATATATATTAAATTAATAACATAATAAAATTACATGTAGCAACAAATAACATAACCATATAATAATCATGTCGACCACAAAACATCTTCTCAACTTCAATTCGCATTATGGTCGTTAAATTTGCTACGTCGAATGCTTTGATTTCTTAGAACTATAATTTTTTATAAAGTGTTACTAACATTATTAAGTGCATTTTGAAACAGAAAACTCTAATTTTATCATAATTTTAACCATGAGTCCGACAATTACTTTATCAAACTTTAAGAATGCAGGGATAGTACTTAAGTATATGCATATTTGTATTAGTTAATTTTACCTGTTTTAAGAATGTTATACGCAGAAGTTGAAATTTTTGGTGTTCTATTTTATTTACGTTGGTAACCGAGGGGATTGATTTATATTGATTTCAAAAAATTTATTTAAATTATTGATGGTGCTGAGATATTGGAGTTTAAATTATATGCTTTTGCTAGATGTTATAATTTTTTTTACCATGTTTTATGTTGTAATGAGGGAGTGCCGAAAGATATCTGTAGGAATAAAAATGTTTTTAAGAAGATAAGTGTTATATAATAATAATAATAATAATAAATGTAATTAAAGATAAATTATGATAAATTAATTAATGTGATTAATGAATGCTCACGTTAAAAATTCCAAGAATACAGTACTGAGGCTGTGAGAAGAGTAGCCACTTGCCATTTTCCATCAGCAAAAAAATGAAATATCTGAAAAATGACCATAGAACCCCTAATCTTGTGACGTGTCACTCAGTCGGTGGCTGAAAACGGAGAGGAAAATCTGGCTCTAGCCATCGTGCGCCTTGTCATTGCCTCGCAGAAAATTGGGATAATTCGGAAAATATTCCCTCATCTCTAATCCGTTATGAGAAGCTGAACCATCCTCTGCACAATCTCCTTCGAAAGCTTCTCATCATCCATGGCGAATACACTCATTTCGTCTCCTTCGTTCCTCGGCACGCCTCTTCCCTCGCTCCCACGCCACCACCGCACCACCACAAGGCTTGTCGCCACCAAGGTCCACGTCAGCCTCCACCAAATCCCCCCTATCCACTCCATAAGCCACTCCATTGACTTCGTCGGTATCGCCACCAGAGCCGAAGGCCTTCTTTACACGCTCGCCGACGCTGCGGTTGCGGCGGACCCCGCCGCTCCCGCCACTGATGCTGTCGTGCAGAAGAACGGAGGCTGGTTCGGCTTCATCTCCGAAGCCATGGAGGCTATTCTCAAGGTAAACTTTGTACTCGTGCATGTTATTTTTTAACTTCCCGAGTTAGCGAGTTGTGTGACGCGTCACTTGCGGAGCACCAGCCTCGAAATTCATCGAACTTGTTTTCTCGAGATTGTGTGGCTTGCTTAGATGTTGTTATGATACTCTTGGTCGTTGAGTTCTTAGTAAGGAGAGAGATCGTTGATGCTGAACTAAGTGATGTTTGGATAGACTTCTATGTAAGAAGAAAATAAGAAGTAATGTACTAAATATGAATTAAGCTCATTCCGTGTAAGTTAAAATTAGTTCATGCATCACTTAAAATTGACTTTTGGAGAAATGAGCTTCTTTAAATTAATCCATGCATAAGCTAATTAACTTATGGGAGAGGTTTAATTCAGTCTACTGTGTTCTTCTCATGTAAATGTTCATTGAGAATTTTATTTAACCAAGGCTGAGGTTTACTAGACTCTTGTTTGGGTAAACTTCAGCTTTTAGAGAAATCAGATAAGAGAACTTCAATATAAGATAAGTGTAAAACTTGACTTAGTTAATAGGAGGACCTCTATTCATTTTACATTTTTATATTCTTTCCCTGTAAATTTGTAGAGAACTTATTCGAATAGAACCTAGAGAATAGATAATGATGCCAATATTGTTAAATTCGTGGCAACTTCTGTTCCTGAGATGGTATTTTGCAGGGCATGTGTTCAGTGCTCGCTTTTCAGCTCTGAATTCGATTGATAAAAAATTTCATGGTGTAATATATTATTTGTTTCATGGGAAGCTATGCTTGGAATAGTAAATAGTGCTGTTTGCTTATATTGGTATTGCTTATATTTGTTTTGGCTTTCAGGTGTTGAAGGATGGTCTTTCTGCTGTGCATGTGCCTTATGCATATGGATTTGCTATCATATTACTCACTGTTATAGTTAAGGCTGCAACACTTCCCTTGACAAAGCAACAGGTTGGTACAAATTAAGCAATTTCTAGGGCCAAAGGAAGCACGATAAATTTTCAAATTTGCTGCAACCTTTAAATTATGTAAATCACTTTGTTTGAAACAGTTTTTTCCCATAACATTGGAGTGAACGGAATATTTTATTCTTCAAATCCTGACATACTCTATGAAAACATTTCTAACAAGATTGCAAACTATATATGAATTTGATCTCTCAATTAACAAAGGTGTTGCAGATATTATGTCAACTAGAAATCAATCTAGATTATAATATATAAACAAGGTGCAATCCTCATTTTACGAACCAGTTATGTAAGGTTGAATTAGGTATAAACCTACTTACTAAGAATATGTTTTTGCTTGATTACAAGAACTGAGGATTTTAATTAATCTATACAGGTCGAATCTACATTGGCTATGCAAAATCTTCAACCAAAAATTAAGGCTATTCAAGAAAGATATGCTGGCAATCAGGTGAGGGGTGTTGTAGGCTATTAAGCATCCATTTCGATCTTAAGTAAATATTGATTTCAATTTTTTCTTATAACATTGTTCTTTCTAAACTATTCATTTTGTTGGCCTCTTTTTAAGGAAAGAATACAACTTGAGACATCAAGGCTATATCGGCAGGCTGGGGTTAATCCATTGGCAGGTACTTTTGCTCTTAATTTCGGTGCATCTTCTTCAACACTGTGTTTCTGAATAATAGTACCTTGACTCATGAAGCTGGTAAATATTAGTTCTATGTTCATAATAAAACGACTGTGTTTGTATATGATGACCAAAAATATATGGTTTTGAAGTAGGAGTTCTTATACCAACAGTAATGATTTGATTTGATTTTGCTCATACATATTGCTGCCGACCTTTCTTTTAATAATCAGTAAATAGCCATATTATCTTAGTTTGGATTTTGTACATATTCTATTCAGCTACTGACGTATAGACTCAACTTCTACTGCAATGGCATCAATTTCTATAGGTTGTTTACCTACTTTGGCCACAATTCCAGTCTGGATTGGTCTCTACCAAGCATTGTCAAATGTGGCAAATGAGGTAATTACTCATTATTAGCTTTTATTATTTGAGCAGAAATTTTGACGGACAAATTACTCACAGAAAATGTTTATTTTGCTAATTATTGAAAAACCTTTAATTTGAAGGGACTATTAACTGAGGGTTTCTTTTGGATACCCTCTTTGGCTGGTCCTACTACCATTGCTGCTAGGCAAAGTGGAGCTGGAATTTCTTGGCTTTTTCCATTTGTGGTAAGACATCTTTTTCTTTGTAGGTGAAATAAAAAGTTGTGGTTGGTCTTTTTTTTTCAATTCCTATGAGTTTGGCATTATGATATTTTAGCCAGAAGATTGTTTTCTCATTGTTGGAACGATGAAGTTATAGGATGGATTGTTCACTTGTTGAAGTCCTGTATCAAGAGGAAATAAATAGCAAACTTTGTAAATTGATTTTGTACTTTCTTTTTATCTTTATACAGTATCATAACAAACATCTGTTATTTAGGATGGGCATCCACCTTTGGGTTGGCAAGATACTGCAGCATATCTTATTTTACCCGTTCTTCTTGTTGTTTCTCAATTTGTTTCAATGGAAATCATGAAACCACCTGAGGTAAACACATCACTTCTCTTCCATTTCATTTTTTTTATGATCACAACCTAAAAGATTTCTTTTGACAGACAGATCCTTCTCAAAAGAATCAACTTCTTGTTTTAAAGTTTCTTCCACTCATGATCGGCTACTTCTCACTATCTGTCCCATCAGGATTAACAATTTACTGGTTAGTTGTTTCAAAAACTATATTGATACCATCTTTACAGTGTACATATTCGTATTTTTCGTGATTTAGCCATAACTTCAAACATTCTTTGCTTTATTATATCTTGTACACTATCTAGGTATGTCCAATTTGGTAAGAAAACTTTAGTAATTGTGTTTTTACTACATTTCTTTATTTCAGAAACAATTTCCTTGATATGCATGCAGCAAAAAAAATACAGAGAACAAAGGCATAAGAGTTTAAATTCTTTTGGTGGAAACGATAGCATTTTCTTGAAGTGAATGCTTTCTCATGATTACAATTTTAGATTTGGGAGATGGTCTGGACACCTTCGCTTGTGTGCTAACGGGAGTAAACAAAATTTCTTTGCTGATTGGTGTTGTGTTTCTTTTGCTAGGTTTATAAACAATGTTCTGAGCACAGCTCAACAAGTATGGTTGCGCAAATTGGGGGGTGCAAAGCCTGTTGTGAATGAAAATGCCAGTGGCATTATTACTGCAGGACGAGCTAAAAGATCAGATTTGCAGCCGGCAAAAGGCGGTGAAAGGTTAGTGTTTTCTGGTACATGATGCAGAGTTTCAACTGCTGTTGGATAATAAATTGGTGATCTACAGGTTTAAGCAGTTAAAAGAAGAGGAAAAGAAGAAAAAGTTAAGCAAGGCACTGCCAGTGGAAGATATTCAGCCTCTGGCATCTGTTTCTGCTTCTGATGATGGCTCAGACATAGATAGTGACAGCAAGGTATTTGACTTGTGGAGTTTATTATCATGATTTGATATTGCACAAGAATCTTTATAAGTTCAATTTATACAAAGAACAATGTCTAACTATCCTAATTTCCAATCTTTTCTAAGATGAAACATCTTGTTAATTTTCCTGCGTGTGTGAAAAAATAACTGTCCAGCCATAGATTGAAGTTTGAAATTTTCTTTACCTGTTTCAATTTTTGTGTTGCACATGATCACTGTTTAGTCTTTTCACGTACTGATTCTGTTGTATATATAAAGTCACAGTGATGTTAATTATGGAAAGTAAAGTTAGTCATTTCATGGGCCTTCTACCCAACTTTCTAGCTGGAAGAGTGTAGCTAAGATTGTTGGAATAATTTGAAACGAGGAAGGGTCAGATGGAGATGCAGTTGGGGGAGAGAAAGATGGAGTAACAAGTTGGACGGTTTGGGTGTGAATGGGGTGGAATGTACCCATGAAGACTTAAGGATGAGTGGGGAGAGGGGGGTAAGAGAAGACGAGAATGTAAACGGGTGAAGAAAGATTTAAGTGAATGATGGAAAGGTTGAGAGTGGGTATAAGGGCTGTTAACAGTCCTCTAGGCCATCATCTCTGGTAGCATTTATAGGATTTTCTAATTTCACCTTTTTAGTTGTAGTTCTGTTTTCAGAAGATAAACCATAAACTTCTTAGCACTACATACTGGTGGTGAGTCTCAAGTGTGGGTTGAGACTGCGAAAGTTGAATAATAATAATAATAATATTCACGTACAAAGACTCATATATACCTTATGGCTTGAGTTTATGAGTTTAACATGGTGTTTAGACTGCATATATGGTTCTTAGCCCGTTGTCGAAGAGCTTCCCAGGATCTTCAGCTCTCCTCACTAATCCAGCACCATATCCCTTGTTCCATATATCTAAAGCCTTGCTGTACGTTACAATGTGGGTGGAGATTAAATACTAAATGAACTCAAATCTAATATCTTAACGGCTGAAAATCATTACCGTGGAAAGATATGTCTGCCGTTAAAAAGAAAAGTTCGACCTTAAAATATAATTCCTATGGCTCAGATTGAAAAGGAGGTGTGTTGAAGTCTTGTTTTACCTTTAACAAAGCTGCAGGAAAGTACAGGCGAACGATATAAAGCACTGCTCTCTTTTTAATTCCTCCCATGCTCTCTTAAAATTACCTGACCAATCCCCTCTCTGATTTCCGTCCCAAATTGTTTCGGGAGCTGGAGATTATACAGCTGACCTTTTTTTTTTTCAGAAGAAAATTACCATGACTTATTTATATTTTATTGCTTTGAGGATATTTTAGAATGTTCATTCTTAGATAAAATTCCCAATACTAAGTTACATTGTTACAGGAACAGGAAGTTGAAGAAGGAGCCTATGCTTCCAAAGTTGGTGAAGAGGTTCAAATTAATTCTAGGGAAAGAAGAAGCAAGCGTTCGAAGCGGAAGCGTGCTGTATAAAGGACCGCCGCATACGGTTGTTTGTAGTTATAGTGAGTTTTGTATATCTCAAGAGATTATACCATTTTTGGGTTGGCAATTGATTAAATATACGTAATTTGTTCCAGCATAATATCTTTGTTTCGTTGTTAAATTTCTTTCCATCAAGATCCCCCTCCCGAGAAACTAGGGAGCATAAAAACTTGTATTACAAAAATTGTAGGCTGCTGAGTGTTAACAGCTCAGTAGTCCTGTACATGGAAAATATATTGTTGAATGGAGTCAGAATTCATTGTTATAATATAATACGAGAATATAGACCGGTGAGGGTTTCGAAATCAGGGAAGATATTTTGGTTAAGACCATGTGTCTCTTTTTTCATACTGCTTAGGTCAAGAAGTGTTCAACACAAAGCTGATTAGTTAATAAGTGGAGAATTGCTTTCCTTTATGCGAGGTCAATGCATTAGCTGATAAAGTACAAATATTCAATTCATTACCATTTTGTACATACACAATGCCCCCAACAGTAGAATTGCTAGTCTATATCTATTGATCTCAAACAGCTATTGATGTCTAAACTGAACACCGATGCCGAATCCGTATTTCCAACCTCTATGGTTTAGATGGCGGGCGTTGATTCCCTATTGGGTTAGGCCCTGATGGGCTTTTACGACTCTTTTCATTAACCTGTGATTTTGGTTGTTCAATTCAGAAATTTGTCATGCAAATTAAGTAAATATATACATTAGATAGGTAGATATAATATTACTCATATTTACTAACCCATGAAGGAATGGCATGCGCAGTTTGCGGGGGTGGGGTTCTGAGCTTGAAATGAGCTGAGTACAGAAGTATAAAATGACGTGAGATACAATTACCGCAATTACCATTGCTAAGTCATTTCTCATCAGTTAGTGATTGACAAAATAGACGAACAACGAACATTCAGAAGAAAATAGTTTCAGAGCTAAATGCAATACCTGAGTGCATAGCATGAACATCAGCAGTGGCGTGATTGAGTGCAGAAGCTGGGAGCAGAAGCCATGCAAAGAGAAGATGAATGAAGATTTGTCTTCTCATCAGTGGCATACTTTGAGTGAATCAGAGTGTTGCAGTCTTAATGAGCATGTCACGGGCATTTTGCTGCTTTTATATGCTATATTTTTTGGTATCATATAATCATGACGAAACTTGAAATTTTATGCAAGAATGTTTGTAAAAAGATGCCCTGGAATCCTATGCCATTACGCACTGACTATAAAAGATCGAGAATCTGTTTTATCCTCATTATGGATTGACTTCTAATCCGTTATCATTTCTCTGTTATCATTGCTTCCATGATAATTTTACAAGTACTTGCCATTATTTATCTCTTGAGTGCTTCGCCGTAATGTCGGCATCCTTTCTAATAGTTAACATTTCAGAAATATTGTAGCGTATCAAATATATATATATATATATATATATATATATATATATATATATATATATATATATATATATAACCCTCCAAACCCGTTTTTGTAGAATTTGAGTTGGGCATCTACAAATGCTTGATGGTTGGATTATTCTTTTTAAGGTTAAGTTTGTACCAAAATTGGTAACTTCACATAGGTATGCTAACCTATTTTAAATATTTATAATTATGTTAAATACTAGCTTAACATATTTACTAAATATTCAGTTAAAAAACATTGAACAAAATTGCGAGTTTTAAACTTTACTTATTTAACACTTTATATCTAAACTATACATCTTTCGTGAATAAGAAATGTTACACTAGTTCCGACCCTAAATATGTCATGCGAAACTATTAATTATATCAAAATAAGTCTCTCATAGAGATTAAGGAAAATAAGAATTTTGAATCCTTAGTTTTTGTTTTTCCAAACAACGTCAATATTCTAATATCAAATTTATTTGAGATAATATCGTTAGAATTATTTACCACATTTAAATTATTGTTTGTTTTAGAGTCTAAATATATATATTTTTTAAATATCTCAAAAGTTTGAAGGAGAAATATCTATTTAAATTATTTTAGTATCTATTCTTAAATCATGTGAGATTATTAAGTGTAATGAAAATAAGTATTATCAACCTAATAAATAAATAAAAAAATAAGTTTTGAAATTTTTATTTGTATTCCCAACAAGTGAAGGTGGTATTATTTCATCGTACCCTTGTGTTTGTGACATAACGGTACGTGTATTCTGCTTGCAAATGTTCTTCCTTGTTCAGTGAACTTGGCTTTCTCATTCCGTTTGTAAGTTTATGTAGAGAAGTTGACTAAGCGCAATTGCTAGTGATTAGCGTGGTAGATAAGCTGACTTATGTGAGACATTATGAAAATCTTAGTTACAAAGTCAAGTGTTGTTATGATTGCTTGAATTGTAATTAAATCAAAATCAATCACCGAACGCAAATGCTACCAAAACGAATGTGCCAAAAATGTTTTGGCATCGACCCAAACAAACGATTGTGTGGCCCTTAAAATTAGGACCTTGATTTCAAGTTAAACTAATCCACAGTTCAATTGAACATCAATATTTCATTCTTAATTTATCCTCCAATTAATTTCTTTCTCGATTTCTTTTTAAGTGTTAGATTTTAAAGAGTTTTGTTTCTATATGTTTAGAAATTCAATATATATATATATATATATATATATATATATATATATATATATATATATATATATATATATATATATATATATATATATATATTGCAAAGATTTAGAAAGTAAGTAAGATTTTTTTTTCATAACTACAGTTTAAATATATTATTATTAAAATATTAAACATACAAATAAAGAAAAATATTTAAGAACGAACTAAGGTCATTATCTATGTAAAACTTCTTTTCTTTCATTATGTAAAACTTTCTTTCTTTCATTTTAAAAATTTTAAAAGTAGTATAATTCAGTTAAAAAAAATAGTACAATTTAGTTTAAAATTAATACAGTTTGATTAATGTAGTTTAAACGAAGGTTTAATTCATAGCAATTTAGCTTAATTTATATTACAATTCAGTAAAATTCAATTTTTTAAAACAGAAAAACATTTTAGTTCGTTTAAACTATTTTTAGTTTAGTTCAGATAAACTAAATTTTAGTTCATTACAGTAGTTAAGAATGTAATTCAGTGCAATAAATTATATCCAGCCTGGTGGAATGGTAGATTGGGGTGAGAGAGGGTATTTTAATTACTTTTGTTAGTATGAAGATGCAGTTAATAATAATATTAGGGGTGGAACAAGAAAAAGCTACCCAATCTCATGATTAAACCAATGCATATACAAAGCCCAACAACTGTTATCTTAAGGACCAAAATAAAATTATTGTTATTGTGGACTACTTCTGAGTAAATTTGTACCGATCCGTTTATTTCATGACGGACCCTTGTTAGTATTTAAAATACTTTATTTTGAAACAGTGATGAAAATGGACTGAACAAAAATAATTGAATAAATACAAAATAGTCTAATAAGGCAATAGAGGCGTTTATTCACTAGAAACCAACAAAATATTTAACAAACCATTATCCTTATTATGTTTGTAATTAAATTTAGCCGCTAAAACAATTTTTTTTAACTCAAACAATATAAAATACAAGCATGTAGTTTACCGAAATAATATTGTGGAAGGTGAAATTTCACATATTAATCAGAGTAGTATAAGGATAGCAAAACGGGCTGGGCACAACGGGTCAGCCCATGTTAAAAGGGATGACTTAGGTTGAAGATTTCAACCTGTCAGTTTGTTTTGGTCTGTTCTGTCCAGTCTGTCAATTTGACGGGTTGAAGTATGAGCCAACCCATTTTAAAAAAATAAATGTAATTGAAAAGATTAATTTTTTATATTATATTTTTTAAATATGTAAATATACAATAGTATTATAATTTAAATTATTAACACCTACCAATTAAATTTTAATTATTAGTTATAATCGAATAATTTAATATGTAAATTGAATAATTTAATATGTAACTTTAATAATTATTTTAATTTATCTAATTAAAAACATTAACTGATCAATTAAACATTTTAAAAATATTTTATTTGATTAAATATGCATTTAATAATAATTTATATGTAAATATAAAAAAATTTAAAATAAATTAAAAATAAATTAAAAAAGTTTAAAAAAAAATCAAAAAAAAAAGTAAACGAGTTATCCCCACTCGTTAGTCCATTCTATACGGGACGGGTTGTGATTGTTGGCCGTTTCTGTTTGACGGACCAATCCAGCCCGATTCCTTTTTTATGGGCTGCAGACAAGTCGGGTCAAAACGGCCAGACCGCCCATTTTGCCACCGCTTAGAAATTTTACATTTTATGTGATTATATTTCTAGGGATATTATAATTAGAAAGAAATTGTATTCTTCTGTTTGACCACATTTAGTTGTTTCCATAGCTACATTTAAATTTTAAAATACTTTGAATAAATAAGACACCATACTTTAATTGTTTCAAAAGTAGAGAAAACGTGAATGTGAATTTAATAGCATGAAAGAACATGTGATAAGTAACATTTTATACATTTAACGAATTCAAATACAATCCAACGGTGAATACGTAAGAATTAGAAATATAATTTGTATGTCTTTCATGGGATATTTGAATGCGCGTTTTTGTGTAAATAAATTTTCTTTTGACATAATATATTTTTAGTTAGTGATTTTTTATTCCAAATATTATAAAAGTATATTTTTTATGTCATTAATATGAAGGTAAAATTTTGTGTTTTTTATCTTGTAAAATATTCTTTATTTACATTATTTCAAAAATTAATTTAGTTTTCTAAAACTTATTTTAAAATATGTATTATTTATTTAAATATATAAAAATGTTATATCAACATCATATTGCGCACTAATGGATATTTTCTAGAATAATACTTTAGCATTTCATTTAATGACAGGTATAAAATAATGCTGAAATTAAAATCAAATAAGAAAAACAAAAAATCCATGAAACAGAATCTAAATTTACTCATTCTAAAAAATGAAAATAAATATTTAAGCATTTTTCAAGTTATAACATACTTGTTTTAGAAATTTTAAATTGAACTATAAACTTAGGGTTAAATAAGATTGTTTGCTGTTAGAAAGTTAAATAGTTATCTAATAAATCCATACTGTGCAAAAATTAGTTACATTTAATTACAAAAGTTAACCTTTCTTTTATTATAAGTGCTGTTAACTAGTGTAAAAAAAAAATACTAAATAAGAAATTTAAATCATTTGTACTAAAAATACGTAAACAGCATTAGAAAATCATAACATATCATATTTTTATCGATTTAAATATTTTTTTCATAATCACTTATAAACGTTATTAATCGTTTGTCCATAATTTATTTGTTTAATCATTTATTCATTTCCCATGAAATATGTGGGGATAAAATAAGTATGCACATGAAATTTGTGATAGTTTAGTTAGTTGGTCACCATACAAAAACGTTTTAAAAAATGCGAAAGGATAACAAGCTAGCTCTATTTACGAGGTCCTTGATATGTTAACTTTTCTAACCTAACCCATGTCAAGAAAAACAAAATAGCAAACAAATATAGAGTTTCATAAAATGAATATTATTAAAGTAAAAGTTTAAACTTAATTCGAGAAAGACACCAATGATAGTATAATAATGCATTAATTAAAATTAAATTTCATATGTCTATCAAATGCCATCATTCTATTACAACACACAAATTATATCATTAAAAAAGTAAAAAAAAAATTAAATTAAATTGAAACAAAAATAAAAATATATAAATCAAATTAAAAATGAGAAAGTGACACAGACATAATAACATGATACTGTCATTGCCATATCATATTGTTATCATCATGTGACACGATGTCAGTTTAAAATGTGACAAATTTTTAACTTTTTTTAAAAATAAAAAAAAATAAAAAAAAATTTATGAATTTATATCTGACACTTTTTTAAAATAGAGGAATCCAATCGATATTTTACTAGGCTAGGAGATAATTTAATCTTATAATTATTATAAAGTTAGACACCTAGATCCTAAGAAAACATAATATAAATGTTATACGTTAATCTTAAACTTTTGACAAAATTATAGTTTTTTTATTCATCCAGCTATGGGAGGAGTGTTGCTGGAAGGTTCGAGGCCCTTAGTTTGCAATTCCCACTGATCCCTCCAACACCATATTTTCACAATAAAAGAATGTTAAAAAGACAAAAATACTAACACAAAAACCAAACTCTTTCCACTTTCCTCCACCGTTCGAAATTCAAAATTCAAAACTTTAACGCCGTTTAAATGCACAGGGAAAGGGTAATTCCGTCCCACAAAGTAAAAAATATAATCCTCTGTAACACACCCAACAACCCAGTTTACACCTTCATCCAAAACCCTCTATAAATAACCGTAAAATGTAACCTTCTCCGGCGTGCTTATATTTTCAGTTTTACATACCAAGTCATGGCTCCTTCACTGTTCCTATGCACATTCTTCATCCTCGCTGTCACCACCCTTACCTCACCCACAGGTGCCCTTATCCTAACCTTAGTTAACAACTGCAACTACACCGTGTGGCCAGCCATTCAACCCAACGCCGGCCACCCAGTCCTCGCCGGCGGCGGCTTTACCCTCAACACCCTCACCCACCAGTCCATCCCCGTCCCGGATGTCCACTGGTCAGGCCGGGTCTGGGCCCGTACCGGCTGCACCCACTCCGGCGCCGGCTTCTCCTGCGCCAGCGGTGACTGCGGCGGCCGTCTCCAGTGCAACGGCGCCGGCGGTTCTCCTCCCGCCTCCCTGGCGCAAGTGGAGGTCCACCACGGAAACGGCGATTCCGTCTCCTACGGCGTGAGCCTCGTCGACGGGTTCAACGTCCCCATGACGGTGACCCCACACGAGGGCAAAGGCGTGTGCCCGGTGGTTGGTTGCCGCGCCGACTTGCTTGCCACGTGTCCCCCCGTGCTGCAGCACCGCGTCCCGGCCGTTCACGGGCCCGTTGTCGCGTGCAAGAGCGGGTGCGAGGCTTTCCACACCGACGAGCTCTGCTGTAGGAACCACTTCAACAGCCCCCACACGTGCCGTGAGTCCGTGTACTCCACCTTCTTCAAGCACGCGTGCCCCAACACTTTCACCTACGCCCACGACAACCCCTCCCTCATGCATCAGTGTTCCTCCCCGCACGAGCTCAAGGTTATCTTTTGCCACTAAAAGAGACTAAACTAAACCTTTGTTTGGGTCATTGTTTGGTGACTCGACTTTTGTCTCCTCAATAACGTTTCAGTGGAAGAAAAGTTGGCGAAAGAAATTAAGAAAAAAAAAACATGCTTGTAATCTCTTCAGTTGCTTCAGTTTAGTTGTCGTGTCTTGTTATTCATCATCTTTAAAAAGTTGTAATTTATGTTGTGTGGTTAACTTGAGTTTTCATCTAGCTAGTAGTTTTCTTCTGTGTATCTTTAAACTTTCTCTGCATCTGCTACTGGTTGAGTGACTAGATAATAGTGATGAAGATGGTATAATGTGAAAAGAAAGAGATTGATACACCAAATTGGCTCCTATATCGAGATTTTGATTCTTTTGAATGGGAGAAAAAGAAAGGTACCTGGTATGGCACGTGATTTCGGTCCTTTTTCTTATACTTCTGACAAGTTCAAGCAGTGTTACCTTTACCACGTTTCTATTGTTATTTTCTGTATTTTTGTTACTGTTTTCTAGAAATGAGTTTGGTGATACTCGTACATAAAGAAAGGTTGGTACACTTTTGTTCTTTGGATAGTAGCAGGGGCCGTGTCTGCAAAATGTTAAATGTATGGTTTTTAATTTCATGCTTCTGTCATGAATTACCAACCAGAACTGATAAATTTAGTTCAAATTGAATTTGAACTGATTTTATATATTCAAGGTGTTAATTTGAAAGTGTTGGATTGAGTGAGGTGGAAATTTTGAGTGTACTTTGTAATAATTTTACATTGTTTAATCTGATGCAGTGTTTCGTAATTGGTGTCACCGAAACGGCTACTGAAAACTGTCCCAATATGACGTGGACCTGGACCTACTGAATAATTATGTGTTTACGAAACTTTTTGAATGATCGTATCAACTTTACCTAAAGCACAAATTCAATTTTTCTAAAAAGGAGTTATAAATATTTTCAGTATAACAGTGAAACTTGACTACAAAGTTCGAACACAGATCAGATTACCTGTTTTTCTCTTTTTATGATTTCGTAGTTTCATGATTACCTGTTTTTTTTTTTTTTTCTTTTTGTGATTTTATGAAGCTCGGTTAAATATAACACATTAATACCGCCTAGTATTTTGCAGAGTAAGCATGAAATTATATGATAGTGTAAATCAATGAAACAATTAATGTCATTTATAGAAATTACTGAAAAAGAGAAATCACTATTAAACAACATTATTTTAGCAAATCGGACAGTGAACACGTGTTATCTATTTCTTTACATGCACAAAATTATTTTAGCAAATTGGAAAACGACGATATGTTATTTACGTGGTGTTAGGTTTAGATCATTAGATTAAGTGTAGATTTAATAAATAAGGGTTCAATGCTAGGATGATAATTATGCCTCTCCGCTGAAAAAATATATTGAGTTCACGTAAAAGTATGACTTGCATAATTTACAGATTGTGCGAGTTAGAGGCTTGCCTATGTTGATTATTTTTCATATGAATTTTTGGATAAATATTTCAAATTTTGGTATAAGTAAAGAAGATAATTATTATGTATTTATGAATGTTTTAAAATTTGAAAAATTTATGATAAAAATTAGATTATTAATTTATTATTTAACTCAGGTCTTTGTTTAATTTTGTTAATCTAGTGTAATTTCTCAAATTTTTGAATATTAAAAGTTTTATTATAAGAATTTTAAGAAAATTATAAGCCAACCTACAGACCCACGAGCCATAACCTATGTGGAGCTGGCCTAACCTGGGTGGGCCTGCATTGTCATCTATATTTAATGTTGTCAAGTTTTAAGAAGATTCAATTATATTATTAGGTTAAGTGCCAATTGTGTTTGTATTTGAGGATAGAATTAGGGGAGTGGATTCGAGGAAAGAGGAAGTTTATGTGAGGTTGTTTAGATTAAGGATATGTTTACTTTAAGAGATTAATTTGATGAAGAGTGAATGAGATGAATTTGACGAAGAATGAGTAGATAAATTTGAGAAAATTGAGAGAAGAAAGTAAGTTCAAGGGATTGAAAGGTGAAAATAAAGAAATTTGAAGGTAAAATTTGTAAAAATTTGTATATTATTTGATGATATGATAGATAAAAAAACATATATCAATAAATAAATTTCTTAAACTACAACTTTAACCTTATAGTTAAAATTAATATAAATATAATATTAATTATTGTCATCATTATCATTATTAATACTATTATTATTAGTTTTAATATTATTATTATCATTATTATTTTTAATTATGCATAAATTTAACATTAATAATAGTAATTACTATTTAATTATTTTTCATATGTTTTAATTTCACCATAAACATTAATATTTTTATATTATCATTATTCGTGTTATCATTAATGTTATTATTAGTAATGATAAAATTTATATTATTATGATTGTTATTGTAACGTTCCATTTAATTAATAAACGTAATTAAAGGAAACGTCACACATAGATAGTATAGTAGCGCAGTCCTAGGGTCTTAGACACAACTCCTACAATATCCTAGGCACACCACGATGTCAAAACTAAACCAGTTACAACATTCAACAGTAATTCCAAAAAGGAAATTAACAAGCAAACTAATACATGGGCCATAGCCCAGAAAGAAAGCCCAAAAAGAATATATTCAGTCCAAGCAGACTATGCAGTGGAACCTCCATCATCTTGATGATTACGGGGAGTTCTCACCTATGCTCACATCAATAAGTTGATAATCATTGAAAAAGAAAAGACTACACCACAAAACATACAACAACAAATAGTAGGGTAAGCTAGAGTAGAAAACAATTTAGTATGCAGTCACATACTATCACCCAATCCAAGCAGTATTTATAAATCATCCAACATGTTATGACTTTCTCAAGCAATACACTAGACTCTGACTCGACTCAGATAATATTTATCGTACACGTATCCTCATGCCAACCCTTTTTAACCAATCCTCATTCATATCCAAGTATTGAATCCATACCAACTCAACCTTTGTATTTCATGCCAATGCCATGCCTCTTTGATACCAACCTTCTCATTTAATTTACATGCCAACTTCATACCAAACCCATCATTCACCATCCATGAATCATATCACTCATACATAACAGTTCATCACATATTTTCATCATAAACAATATACCCAAGCAAGTGTCAATCATCCAAGAACAATAAACCACCACACACCTCACTACCCTCGCCCAACTCCTCGCTCAGGCGAGCCCCCTTCGCCTGGGCGAGGGCTCGAAGAGGGGAACAATAACCTCACACGGGATCTCGCTTAGGCGAGATGTTCGCTCGCTCAGAAAGGACGTGGGTCGCCTGAGCGACTACTCGCGTGAAGTAGCTTGGGCGAGCCTCTGTTAATCTCGCTTAGGCGAGACATGCTTGCTTAGGCGAGAAAACCAGAGTTCACCACTGTTGTCGTGTGCACAAACACCCAACAGATCATCCGAAGTTCGAAAACGTCATTCATAGGTTCATATTAACCCACCAAGCATGTTATGACGATAAAACAGTAGTACAAACAAATTACACACGATAAAAGGTGAACCCTAGCTTCCCGTATCTGGAAAAAGGGCTAGCAGCTAGGTTCTTGGGTACGATCAGAGGAACACAGCAGCTCCTATAGCAGTTTAGCGAGCTGGAAACATACATAACAGTTTGAAACGACACTACCTAGACGACCTTAGATGGGACACAAAGTAACACTGCTAAACAAGAGAGGTAAGGAATGAAAGGCAACTTACGTGGAACGGAAAGTACTGGTTCGAACTCGATTGACCAAGGTGACACCAAACCCAAGCAGAGTGGAAGACGCCTGCAGCTCAAGGTTTTCTGAAAGTGAGTTGAAAGAGTGAATTAGGGCAGACTTAGGTCTGTTTTCCCTTTGGGTCAGCCCTAAGGCCCAATAGTTTGGGACAACCTTTAAATAAAAGGACAGAACGAAAGGTGAGTCTTACCGTTGTTATTATTATTAATAAATTTAGTGTTTAGGGATAAAATTGACGCAATTATTATTGTTAATTAATATTATTACTTTTTAAAGTTAATTATTATAATTTTGTATTATTATCATGATTATTATTATTAACATATAAAAAATAGTTAAACTTTATATCTATACTAGTTTAATTTATAACTTGTAAATATTGAATCATTTAATATATTTTATAATTCAAATATGGATGAGTTTTATTATATTCTATTATTATCCACTATTACAAAATATATAAATACTAATTATATATATATATATATATATATATATATATAAATAAGTAAATATAATGAAATGTATATACATATTTTATTCTATATTAGATTCGCGCAAATCTTCACGAAAGAAAATTTTCGAAGTATTTGGTCTCATTTTCTTTTTTTGTAATTTTGTATGAATTTTCAAGTACCCTAAAACTAATAGGAATTTAAGAGATCACATGGACATAGAATAAAAAGACGAATTAGAAAATAAGAAAATGAGAAAATGCTTTAGCTTGATGGAAACTATTATCTCTTTTGGTTAGAATAATATCTCTACTCATTTAGATATAACAAATTTATTTTCTATATGGAAAGACAACTAGTTGGTTATTAGGTGTCATTAGTTTAAAAACATATATATCATCACAGGATTCATTTCTCTTCTGTTCGAATTTTAATGTTCTTAGTTCATTTTCTATGTATAACGGCACCTAAAAAATATCAAACATTTTTATAATTCCAGTAAGTCATTAATTCATTTCTTTCAACCAGTTTTGGAAAATCTAATTCTCACTTGAAAAAAAATAAAATACTGAATTGAAATTGAAATTGGATGAGATGAATAACTTTATATAATTAACTAGTTAAGGGTACGGTATCCTATAAAAAAAAAAAAATACTAGAAGACGTGACATTTGGCTAAACTTTACTTTAAATGGGACGAAACTGTATTCATTATAAATATAAATATAGATATGTGTTATTAATGTATGCAAAATAACTGGAATCTAATGTAAACGGTTCTGTCCAATATTGCTTGAAAACATAACTATTTTAGATTCATATAACCCAATCCACTAGGAAGTTTATACTTTAAATTTTAGACCCAATTCATAAAACTAATTTCAAGAGATAAACTCAATTATTATATCCTAGGTTGTATATGAAGTATTATTTATTTTGAAATTTATAATTTCTTTCATTTTTTATAAAAATTTTTAGTAAATTACAAGAAACATGCACATTAAAATGTTCTTAACATAATTTTTAAGTAACTAGAACAGTGTTTATCAGTCTGTGGACTATGAGAGTTTTGATTTTAAGAACTGACATCAACTCAGTTGAAATAATTTTGTTAAAGTCAGCAAGATATTATTTGTGTTTGAAAGTTTTTTATTTTAAAATATGTAAGAGAGAATTGAAAAAAATTACATTTGACTCTTAATTGATGTAAAATATTTGGTACCAATAACAACAATATTATTAATACTAACTAAATGTGTATTTTTCAAATATTTAATTATTAAATAAAGTAGAATATTTGTATCAAAATTATTCAAAAAAAAAAAGGTAAATAAATGTTTTGAAATTATATAGTAATAAGAAGTTCAAAATTGATCAATCTAATAAAAAAAACCTACAAACTTTATCCAATTAACTGTCTACTTCAATAATAGGTCTAATAGGTCTCTTTAAATCTTTTTTAAGTGCTATTTCACAAAACAAATGATATATTTTTTAATACGTTCAAGTAAATTTTGTTTTAAAAATAAAACAGAAAAAAAAACCAGTTCTGTACTTTAAAAAAAAAACTTGGAGTTGCTTGTTGCTTATGATAATCTACGGACATAGTGTGTTAGAGAAGAATTTTTAAAAGTATTTTCTGGATCGCATTTACATTTTTTAACAAACTTTTATGAACTTCTGTCTATTAAACATTTTCAACCATCACTTATTTTTTTCTAAATTTTTATTATTTTTTCTATTGTTTAGAAATTCTAGAATTTCCATTATAGCATTTTGCCTTATAAAGTTAATAAAATAGTATGTTTTTCTTCCCCTCCCCAGTTTCCCCCAAGGTAAAATCTGAAATCTCTCTATCCCTATTCTCTTCAACCCACCTTTTTTTTTTCTTCCTTCAACCAAAAACATTGCAACAGTTGAAAGTGGCATTTGGGCCGGGTTGGGTTAAACCGAATATGGGTGCTGCTCAGTTCTAATAATCGCAGGCAGTGTAATCCTCGAACGACCTTAACCCCATTCATTCGTATTCATTCATAGTTATAAATAATTTCAAATCAATCAGAAGGTGTCGGTTTTGAAAAGATTACACAATCTTTTTCTCTTCTCTTCCTTCTCCTTCCATGGCATCTCAGGCCAGCCTTCTCCTTCAAAAACAGCTTAAAGGTATATTTTTTTTCTCTCTCATATTTTTTCGTATTCCTTTTGCGAATCCCCGCGCAATAATAGGTCCCTGTTTGGCGTCGATTCTCCGCGATGTTCTGATTGCCCTTTCATCGCAGATCTTTGCAAAAACCCCGTCGACGGCTTCTCCGCCGGTTTGGTCGACGAAAGCAACATTTTTGAATGGAGTGTCACCATAATTGGACCACCTGATACTCTCTAGTAAGCAATCCCCTTTTGGTTCTTGTATTATGCCTTTAGATTTTGAGACTCTCCCACGCAATTCTTTATTGTTTTTCCTTTCCTAGTTTGGATTTTTTTTGGTTCTGCTCTGTCTTTCCTTTGGGGTTTGGGTACCGGCCCGAAGATCGCCTTTTTAATTGTTTATTTGATTCCTACTTGAACAGTTTTCTTGATTTAGTGACTTGGTTTCTTGCTATTCTAATCACAAGAAAACATCGCGTTTGTTGTTATTTCTTTAATGTTTATTTGTTTTTATTCCTCTATGTTTTTTTTTTCATTTCCAAATTACTGTTTATTGCTGTTTACTACCGGGTTTCGTCTTAGTCGGGTTTGTCTGATTGCACCAGCAAAATGTTCTATTGATGTCATTGTTTTGCTTTCCCTTCGTCGGTGTTGGAATTATACTAACGTTTCTCTGTTGTCAATTGGTTGGACTTCTTTCAGCGAGGGGGGATTTTTCAATGCTATTATGAGTTTTCCATCCAATTACCCAAATAGTCCACCTTCAGTGAAGTTCACCTCAGAGATATGGCATCCCAATGGTTAGTTTATTTTCTTTACTTTTTTTGTAATTTGTTATTTTTCCTTGATTCATACTACATGAAAGCCGTTCAATTTGCAGTATATCCTGATGGCCGGGTTTGCATATCGATTCTTCATCCTCCTGGTGAGGATCCAAATGGTTATGAGCTTGCAAGTGAACGGTGGACACCTGTTCATACAGTATGTGAAAATATAAACTGCTCACCATTTTTACACCAATGGCTTGTCTTGAATATTGATGACTGACACCATTTTATCTTGAATACATCCAAATCCAGCATCCTCTTGTTTAATGACATAGTTAAAACTTAAAACATTAAATTTAAAGTGTGTAAACACGTTCCAGATTCCAAAATCTGGTATGATGCAAATCAATTGCTGTGCTGTTTTTCTCCTTGGGGTGTGCCCATGTGCATATCATTATGCCTATTGCTGAGGAGTCTGCAGATCGATGCTTTAGTGCATCATTGCCATTGCAGTTAAAGGCTGTTTAAGTAGTTGTCATAAAATGGAGCTCTTCATACGTCTTCCCTCCCCACTCTTCGGCTTCCTTCCCCATTTTGAAAGAAGAGAGGGAGATAACATTAGCACCTTTAATCAATCGTGAAATAAAAAAGTGCAGCATGAAGATTCTGAAAGGATAATTTTTCTAAGCTTTCATTCCGTAAATGGAGAATCCACGTGCTGAAAGTTCCAATATAACACTCTTATTGTCGGGGTTCAGTGTTGTATGAAGATTAACGGAGACACTAGGAGTATTGTGTTAGTAGGAAAGGTGGTAATTGAATATTAGAGTCATAAGTATTTATTTATGGAAGGTTCCTACTTTGAATAATGCAAAATCCCTTTGAAGCAACCTTTTGGGTTTGAAGGAAACAAGTACCATGAAATATTTGAAATAGATGTATAGATATAGTACGACACCTCATGCGCATTTTTTTAAATTTGCTAATGGAGGAAGCGAAGGAAAAAATAAAGTTGCATCTAGCAAGGGCTTTAGTATAAATGTACAACACCCAGATGATTAATCAGAAGAATCCAGAGCTTATAAATGAAGAATCGAGTCCTGAATTGGGAAGTGGAAATACTTGCATAAATTTTCCATCTTCTAGAACAATAATGGTGGAAACGGGATCTAAGGTGAGTGAGCTTCTCTAGCATGTTTTAATCAGAAATAGGGATCTTACAACTGACAAAAAATGTGGACGTAAAGCATTTTTTTTTGAAATAGGGGTGTTGGGTTCAGAAGTTTGTCTTTAGCTGAATTTCAAGAGGTGAGAAGAGGGATGTGCCTTTGATGTTATGAAAAATATGGGTCTGGACATATATTTGTAAAATTCAACTGTATAAGGTCTCGCTGCTGGAGACAGAATTAGAAGAGCCTAACATGGCAAAGTTTGAGTGCTTTGAGGGACATTTGGAAGGAAATAAACCCGGGCAAATATCCTTGCACCATATGATGGGTCTTACCACTAAAAGATCTTTGAAGTTATTGGGAATGGTGAAATAAAGCCAAATTGTTGAGCCTCACCGTTTTCATATATATGGAGTTTGTGCAGGAGATGGGTTTGCCTACATATTATGTGACTGTAGGTGGTGGGTGTAAAGTCCAATTCAGAGGGATCTGTAAAGGATTTCTGTTCAACAAGATTTTTTCTTGTTTTCCTCGGAAGGAGCAAACTTAGTACTTACAGGAGATCAATGTAGATTGTTGAGAAGTTAATATTGAAACTTCACATTGGAGTGAAGGGGGAACCAAAACTTTGTAAGGCTGCTACATCTTTCAAATCAATGAATAAGGCCCTTTGAGTAAGGAACATATTTTCTTAGTAGAGTAGAGTATAGAGTTTGGGAATCCAGTTCTAAAATCATATGTTTCATAATTTAGAACTCAATTTATCTGTTTAAATTTTTTTTCTTGTATACAAATTAGGATAATGAGATAGACTTCTGTCTCTAGGACTGCGAGTGTATTGCTGTATTTGTGTAATAGGGGACCTGTTGGAAATGGGCAACAAATTTATTGTTGTATGGTGTGTTCTAACCATTCAATATTATATATTTTTATTTTATCAATTGGTTTTCTATCAATTTGGCCTGACCTGCTCAGTCAAAAGGGGTGAATTCTTTTGTCCAGCGAATGGACAGATCATAATGCATATGATTGGCTGGATGAATTGGAAGAGAAATTGGAAGATTTAGAGACAAACAGTTCTTAATCAAGACATAGAGTACCATTTTGCAGTTAAGATAGTGGAACTGCTAGCCTTCAATGGAAATGACTCTATTGGTTGGGTCACTAGGGCATAAATGGTGAAGTTAAGCTTGGAGGATTCTTCCATCCATTGGTTTAATTGATATAGAGAAACTGAAGATGGGTTTTCAGGGCATAACATCAAGGGGGAAAAGGGTGACACAATTTAGGGGGCAACATGAAAATTCTTATCAATAATTGGCTAAGGTGAGATTGGTGGAGGAGCTTATTGAGGCTTTTCAATTTTTGCCATCACAATTTAATCATTTACCTAAAGAACAATATTTGGGTAAGCATTGGGTTGAAACATATGGGCGGTGAAATGGTATTAACAGTTTCAAACTCTTGTGTTGGAGTTACATCTTGATGTTTAACATTAATCTCGGCTGAATATAGAGTAAAAGGATCACTAGTTGTTTGAGTATTTCAAGATTGGGATGGCTTGAAGGAATATAAGGTGAAAGACTAAGTTTGAGCCAAGAGCTTTTCAGCTTTATATATCAAACAAAATAACTAAATGGTTGTAATTTGGAAAGATGTCAAATGTTAAACGTGTCAGAACTTCTGAATAACTTTGTTGGAGATCCTTTCGAAATGGTATTGGGTTTTGTTGATCACTAGCAAATTTATACATTGTCACCATGAAGTTTTGAGGTTTTTAAATCAGATGTATTAATGTTGCAATATATGTTATCTTGCAGGTAGAGAGTATAGTCTTGAGTATCATATCAATGCTTTCCAGCCCTAATGATGAATCTCCTGCAAATGTTGAAGCTGCAGTAAGTTTGACCATCGTTACTTATTTACTAGATTGTTTTACAGCTACCTATTTGTCTTTCATTGTGAATTTCATTAGATGCTGCCGAATTATAATAATAGATTGTCTATTATAGTTAGTTATTTTTATATCATTATGGACTGTAAACCAGTTGCCTTAGTTTACTTGTGATCCTGTACATGCTGTAATTATTTCAGTAGGTATTCATCATGGCGTGAATGTTCTCCAACATACTTGAGCTTGAGCTAGTTGGTGTAAGTGGTGAGATACCGGGTTAGAATGTTGAATAGCCCTTCAATTATTAAGAAGAAATGAACAAAAGAAAGTTTCCTTCTCTAAGTATGAATGATCAACTCAATAACTAACACCGAAACACCGAGCCTTTTATCTGTCTACCTCAAGCAATAGGGTTAACGTCCATATGATCAACTCTCCTAAATGGGTTTTCTATCTGTCTTATAATCATATTTCCAGATGGTCTAGGTGAAATTCTTCCATATTTTCTTCAATAGCTGTGCTATTCCAACTCACCCCCAAGGCATTCATTCCTAGTCGTATATTGTATAGCAGTGTCTATCCGACGAAAGCTACATTCTTATCTTTGTTACATTCTGTTTATTCTCTTGTTGACTTTCACCCAACATTTAGTTTCACACAACATCTTAAACGTATACACACAATTGTTATGTTTTCCACATTAAGAACGAGGACCCGCGACAAATTTTTTTTTTTCTGAGATATCAATTTCAATCAATTTCCATATTTGGTTTTATATTTATCCTGATATGATGGTTTTCTTGATGTCCTTTTTTACTGTAAACGGTAGCATGTATTGTATATGATTCTGCAGTCGTTTTTGTTCTGGGGATTTCACATTACCATTTGCAATATCTTTACTAGACGAAATGCTTTACTGGGTCGAAAAAATACTTTATTTTTGGTTTTTACTTGCTGTTGAATTTGTTGTGACCTGTATGATATGGTATTGCAGAAGGAGTGGAGAGATAGGAGAGATGATTTCAAGAAAAAGGTGAGCCGATGTGTAAGGAAGTCACAAGAAATGCTGTGATTTGTGGGCGACCCACCCCTCATACTGCTTTTTGTGAAATGGAGGACATATAATGTGTAATGGATTGGTTCACCTGTTACTGTTGCTGCGTATAAGAATGGCATTGGAACTTGTCCACATTCCTCCTTTCTTCAGTCCCCATGTCTGTGCATGGCCATTTGTCCTAACTTGGAAAACAAACTGTATTCTAAGTGCTTTGGCCGGTCTTTTGACTTTATTGGAAATTTACTTTGTTCATTTGCAGAAGTTTATATTTGGATTTCAAATCTAAAAAAGGGTTTATATGTCAGTTTAGCTTCTGTTTCTCCCTATTGTGATTGCCCATTTTGCACTGGCCAGTACTAGGCCCTCGAGAAGTTCAGTTTCTATTTGCTTGAATTTGGTTGATTGATAATACACGAGTAACGAAGGAAATGCTTTTAATGCTGAAAATTCTTCATGTTCCTTTTAAGTTATTGTGTACTCTCAAACTAGGAACACGTTGTTTTAAAAACCTCAGTATGGTTCATCGAGAAACAATTCATACCTACTTCCATCTATAGTTTAAGGGTCTAATTAGGGATGTCAATGGGACGGGTATGGTACGGGTAGTAGCTCCCCCGTACCTTATCTGCTGAATAAATATTCGTCCTGTACCCGTATTTATATCCGTCGGGTATCCGTTATGTGGGTACTCGTCTATTTTTTTCATATCTGCGAATATTCACGGGTATCTGTGGGTATTTACAAAAATATTTTAAAAAATAAATATTTAACTGTAATTAGTGTTTGGATCAAGAAGTCTTTTTTCTCCGACTTGAAAAATAAACAAAATAAAAAATCAAGACCATTTTATATTGTAGTTTATTTTTGAATAAAATATTAAAGAAATTACTAACTTCATCAATGTACACCTCTTACAACATTTTATAAAGTTTCATGTTGTCCAATTTTAATCTAGAAGAGTCTAAAAACATAAGAAGTTCATTAAAAATTTCTAACAATCACTTAATTAAAATATCTAAGTAAAAGTGTTAATTTTATTACCTTCTATGTTGGTCCATAACCACATCAATGCTTCCACAGTATCTGAAAGTAATTTACTCGGTTGTGGGATAAGAATCTGACCACCATTATTGAATGAAGACTCATAATGTTTTTTACTAATATATATAGAAGGGTATTTTTCTAAATTAAAGTTTAGCGGATACGGGTATCCATGGGTACGGATGCTATGATACCCATACCCGTCCCGTTAACATGCGGGTATCAAAAATACCCGTACCCGCAGATAGCGGGTATCCATTTTTAATATCCGTTTCCTACCCGTTGCGGGATTTATCCACAGATACCCACGGGTACGAATTTTTTTGACATCCTATGTCTAATGATACCAGAAGGTAACGTTTCAGCAGGAGAGAGGGATTTAGTGCTATGTTTTGAAATCACTAATCACTTCACAGTTAGCTAAACATGTGTCTTCCAACGTAGTGTGAATTGTACTAGCAGATGGAATTCTATGTGAAGATATTATATATACTCCAAATTATAAATCATTAGTAAATCTTTAGCATTGACTAGTAATTTAAGAAACCACTCAATCGTCATCAAATCACACAATTACAACAAAGAAAAAGTCATAAAACTAATAATGATAGTTACTACTAGAGACTAATAATGAGTTGCGAAGGAAGTGCTTTTTCAAATCGATTTTCCATTTCCTGTGGTTTGTTGGGGATTAAGGTAGAGAAGTAACCAAAATTGGATGTTAAGAAAACATTATAAACATTAATTAGTGCAAACTTGAAGGATGAAATTGATGAAAATCCATAAACAGTAAGTGCAGAAAGTCTTATAAATAAAATTTCTGCGAGTTGAACCCTTTACAATGCACAGCAAGTGAGAAAAATCCATTTATTGCATGGTTTAGTTGACAGCAAGTTTATTCGTCAGTGACTGTAAATACGCATATATAACAAAACTAACGTAAGAAGTATAACATTTCCCAGTTTCTTCGAACTCCACCAAAACATAAAGAGAGAAGAATCACTTGGGTGGTTTGACATAGCTTCCCATTCTAACAACGTTGCCGTCAATATCTCTGACGTACCCAACTTTCTGCCCCCACTCCTTTTCCTCAGGCTCCCTCACAGCCACCGCTCCATTCTCCACCGCACACTGATCCATTAATTCCATCCAAAAATCCATCAAGACAAGACAACCAAACCAACACATAATGTTTATGGATTATTAACCAACCCATAATTATTAACAACATATGTTACCTTAAAAGCAGCATCTACGTCGGAGTAAACAAAACAAGCCTCCATCGGTGGTCTTTCTCCACCAGATCCAGAGGTGTGAACCGTACCGGTCAGATTATCGGTCTCGTGCTGGTGAATCGGAGTGAAAGCTATAGTTGTGCTCCCCGTTTCCAACTCTCCCCATCTAAATTCAAATTAATTAAATAAACTCTCTGCCTCAAATTCCTAACTTAATTCTCGATATGAAGATAATCACATATATTTAACCTGTGAGACTCGTCTAAGCGACGAACGTCATAGCCGAAGGCTTTCGCATAGAAAGCCACCGAGGCCGCTACGTCTTTCGCGTAGACCACCACGTACCCAAACACCGCTTTCTGATTCGTCGCCATTGTTACTATTTGATGTGTGATCGATCTCTGTTCAGCTTCCCACCCTCGCTCTCGTAGTTTTGTTTTCCAATCTCGTGACTCAATTATCATGTCCCTGGCAATTCATATGAGACCTGCACGTGGAGTTCATGCACGTTGTCACGTTACACTGAAATTTTCAATTTTTCAGATCAGAATTTTTTCTGAGTAATGTAACTTAGCTGAGTTTTTTGTTGAATGCTGACTCAGTTAAACCAAAATAAATGGATTATTTTGTATATCTAATATTACGGAAATATTTAATTTTTATGATTGATTTGTGAGTGTGTGTTGTGTGTTTGTAACATAACTATTATAAACATATTAAATTTAATAATGATTTAAAATATTGTGAAATGCTTGAGTGCAATAATAAATCACATCTATATATGCTATTATAAATTATAAATATATAATAAGCAATTTTACACATCACATATATTTGCTTGTATACGTGACTACTTTTTTTACTTCCCCGCTTAATTTAAGAGCTATGATAACTAAGTGTTTTTAACAAAGTATTTTTGCTATGATATGTTAATTTAATGTACTTTATTTTAGATCTGTTGATGTACAGGGCATATATCAAAGAAATAAAAAACTATAAAATAATTAAAATTGTCAGGTACATTTTTGTCTTAGCCACATTTACAATATGCTGGACAAAAAGCCTACATTTACATGCAATTTAAATACATTTTAGAGTTTCATTTAGTTTAACATTAAAATCAATTTTACACATCATAGCGACTGTTTTAACAATAATTTATTATTAAATTATTCAAAAACACATTTCATCATTATAAAATTAATTTCATTAAAATTATTTTTCAAAATCTAAAGCAGGCAGAAATAATATTTTTTTTCTTGCTTTTAGAATAAAATCTTTATTTGGTCTTCGTTTCAATTATTCAATCATGTTTCTAATCTTTATTTAGTTAACTAAGTTTTTGTATTTGTATAAATGATTCAATTAAATCATCACTGTTAAATTAATGCTAATGTCGTGTTCATACATGTTTCATAATATTTCCAATTTTTATTTATTATTTATATTTTTTTGTCAATTGTCATACACCATATGTTACTAATAATGTCATGTGTCAATGTCAGTATGATGTGAGTGACATTGTCGGTGTGACATAACAATGTTGATGTGATGTGACAGTGTCAATATCAATATCATATAATAATGTTTTATATTCAATTTAATTTCTATATTTGAAATTTTGATTCAGTCCCATTTTTTTAATAGACAAATGTTGTTTATCTCCAAAATATGACTAAAATAATAATTACTTTAATTACAACTTTTATATACATGTTAAAATATTTTTTTTTTTAATATTTATATACTAAATCACTTCACCTAAATATTGAGATTATTTTTTTTAATTTAAATTTAAAAAAAAGTATCTATTTTAAACTTACAATTTTTCAAATATTAAAAATATAAATGTAAAATGACACTTATGATCTTTAAATTTTAATATTTAAAATAATTTCAAGAAATTTTTTTCTTTTGTTAGCTTATTATAAGTTTAATGTGACAAATAAATTTATATATTTTAACTCAATATATGTTATATTTTTGTTAGCTTACTTATAAATTTAATGTGATATATATAAAAATATAAAATTACAAAGGTTACTTTATATTTATATTTTTAATATTTTTAAAAATTATAAGTAAAATACTTAATAGAGATATTTTTATTGAAATTTAAAATATAAAAGTAAAATTAATATAAATATTTAGATAAAATGATTTAAAACATAAATTTTAGAAAGTAGTTTTAATATGTAAATAAATTTACAATTAAGTTTAATTACTAATTAATCTCATATTTTAGAAAATGACTCTATTTAAAAGAATCTGGAACTTAATTATGTTAAAATAGAATAAATAGAATACAAAATATTATACATTTATACTGTTACTTTATATTATTGTCATATGTCAATAATCTGACACGTTAAAAAATAAAAAATAAAAAATAAAATAGAGAGTTGAAATTAAAATTAAAAATATACGATCGGACATGTGATGTAAATGAAGTTAACATCAATCCAAATATAAATAACTTAATTGAATACTTTTATAAATACAAAAATTTAATTAAGTCAAATAAAAATTATGAACCAAAATAAATAAATAAATAATACGATCAAATAAGAATTTTAGCTTTGTTTTTAATTTTGGGCAGAGAAAGGACAATAAAATTACTCATTGTACTGTGTTAAAGTTTCACTTGGTAGTACCGAAAAGGTCGATGGTTCTCGTGAGAATTTAAAAGTGTTTTGGGCCATTTCAAGGATGAGGTGTCAAATGGCCTAAAATCTTCTCATCTAAGATATCTTACCGTATTATGGAAAATGATTGTTTGAGTATTAAATTTTAATATTTTTTTTTATAATTTTAGGCGTTATTTTTTTAGTAATATTTATTTTTTTATTTTTAATATTTAAAAATTATTTAGAAGATGATAAATTATGTTATAAAAAAAATTATTAAAATTAAATAGTCAAACTATCATTATTGTTCTTTTAAATTTAGAAGAGTGTTGTGTTTGTAACAGGAGTTTAGGATGAAAATTTGCATGCATTCTTATCTCCACATAATTTTTCATTACACATCAAATATTAAATCAAAGTACAACTATTTATAATTAATTCTATCTGAATATATCATTTCTTAAAGCATAAATATATTACTATTTAAATGATTTTGCTCTAATTTTTTTATTGGACTTAAACAGTATTTATGCAAAATTCAACGATCATATGATTCACGTTGAGTTTTACCTGTCTGATGTCCAAAGATGAAAACTGTTGAATAACAGATGGCCGAACTGTGACGTCTCATTGAACACATCTCCACCGTCCACGTAGCCACCCAACGTTTCAGAATCAGATTCGGTTCCTCACTCTCTCATACCAACGATCTTCCACTGCGACGAAAGCAAATCGGAAAGTTAACTAACGAAGGTCCATTCGGTGAAAATCGGCGACGAACGAAGATCAACGATAAAAATTCATCACATTACTTTCACTGTCATTCCTAATCTCGCAACCTCCACACCTGCACAATTCTTTCAGGTCAATCTTCATCTCTTTCGGATCGAATCGACAATTATACATGCTTCTATTGTTTCTGTCATATTCTTTGTCTCGATTATTACTAGCGTCGTTGTATGTTCACACATGGTGTCGTTTCTAATTTTAATTTCATTCTTTATGTTTTTTTGACTTCGCTAATTGCAACGCTAATCCGCATTATTTTAATTGAGGCTACTGGATTTGTCCTTCATGTTTCACGTTTTTGTGTATTTTTTTTTTTTTTAACAAGTTTTGCAGATTTATTTTGGTGTGTTGGATTTGTGTTGAGTTTCATTGCGGCCATGTAGATGTAGGCTTGCAGCTTATAATAAAATCCGTGCAATAATTTCTTGTTCTCTTTTACTATATAGTGATGAGGATATTGGGACTGGAATCTTCCAGTGTGACAGATAGATTTCACTTTGAAGATATTTTATTGATATTAAGGTGAAAATGTCTTCAAAATGAAATCTGCTCTAGTAGAATAAAAAAAAAAATCTACAAATATTTATAAGGAACGTAAGAAGGAAAAAAAGGAATTAATCTTCTCTATAAATATAAACTCACGCGTTTAACTTCTATATAGGATGCAGAGAATCATATAGAGATAACTAAGATACGTACGTTGGTTTTAGTTCATACAGAAATTTAATGTATTTATCTTCTAATTTTCTTGTTTTACAAGTGTTTAAAAGGAGTTTTATACAAACAAAACGTAATTGTTTCATCCAAAACTGAAGATACTCTTATGTTCTGCTGTTTGCTAGGGAAACTGACATGACTTCAGTTTACATGGGGGGTTGGGTGGATAATTCTACCTCGAGCATGGGAACTAATTCTAAGGAAAGCAGTGTTGTCGCTGGAAAAAATACATACAAAAACCTTCTGGTTGCATCACGGCCTAAAGGCTTTGCACAGAGAAATTATGAACAACTTGTGTCATTCACCCATGGTGACTTTGGAAGCAGTGTTGTGGGTCGTGCCACTTTTTTTTTACTCAAAGTTGCTGCATTAGAGATCGTGAGGAGGTTCTCCAAGAGTAAATGCCCGTGCGTATGGCGAGGCCTGCAGGGTCTACAAATCCTTGTCTATCCACCTTTCAAATGGATACAGAGGTGGGCACCCTTCAGGGGTTTGGTGAAGAGCATGCAGGTTTGTGATTATTAATTTCTGAAGGGTTCATAAAAGTTATCTTTGAATGTAATTTTAAAGCAGTGGAATATAATAGTTCAGGAAAATCATTACTGTAAATATGAATTAGCTTGGAACATCATTTTTAAGTTTTAGAAATTGGTCCACCTAATCTGTATTTGTATGATTCTAAGAGATCTTAGTTTGGGATTTGAGAATACATTTTATTAGTGGCTTCAATGTATCATTTTCATCTGGAAAGTTTCTCAAAGATAATTTTCTTCCTCCTCATTTTTGTTTTGTATAAAAAAAAAGATCGGTATTGCCTCTATAGAAACTATGGATATGGATTTTCTAAGAACTTTTCATGCTTTTAGTGTTGTGTCATCATTAGCAATCATTAGATGTATTGTTTGATATTTCCCTTGGCCCCGTTACTATTAAGATGAAGGAGGGCAAATTAAGGAATTTTCTCTTTTTTGTTTGCTTTTCTTTTTTACCTCTTCTACTAATATCCCATGTTTAGCTATATTTATGAAACAGATAGCTAATAATTTTTTCTATTACCAGGTACTATCAAGACCACTTTTAGTTCTTTCGATTGCAACAGTCTTTACCGATGAACCACAATGTAGTGATGGAACCTCAGATTGCGTTGTTGATTCTCCTGATTCGCAAGTATCTGCTGAACTATCTCCTGCACAGTCTATCTCGAATACAAGGTATATTGATTAGAAGCTTCATGGTGTGTAGGTTAGCGTCTGAGTTATGACTGATCTTTCTGTCCATAAATGCTAAGTAGAGTGTTATTTTTTGTAATGTAGAATTCTCCCACGTTAATCTGCTTTAAAGGTGATAAAGTTGCTGATATAAATTTAGCTTCACAAATAACTGATAAACGACAGCTAAAGAAAGGTGTCGGAGTCATCCTACATTCATTTGGAATAGTTTTGTTAATGGTAATAGGATCAGTGACCAGTGGTCATCATTATATTTGTCAGGTTTTAGGTTCCTGATTTTTTAGTTGATTCATTCAAATCCCTGCTTCCGAGAGTTGTTTGTTGGGATGTGAAAACATTATTCTGCAGTTCATTAAATGATTGTTTTAGTGTGAGGTACTAGTGCAGTAGTATGCGAATTCAATAACCCATCAATAAAACTGTTCAAAATGGGAGTTTAATTATGATTCGAGAACACCATTACAACTTCTACAACTTATTAAAAAAAATTAGCAGATTTCTGTTTCAAATTGGTGCAGTTTACAGGTTTAAGAATCTAACTGTGCCTTCTTACTATATGGAACTGCTTGAGTAAATTTGTCCATAAGAATTTCTAACAGATAAATATATGAAGCAAAATGAAATTAGTTTTCTGAAAGTGTTTATGGGAAAATTTATCCCTGTAGACCGTATATATCATTTGGAAAACTAAGTAAACGCTTACTTCTGTTTCATTTCGTGTTTTTATTTTCAGTTTTCTTTTTTAATTTACAAATTTGTCACATTGTTTTAAATTCATTTCCCGTATGCAAAGATTTATACAGAAACGGTGAAAACAGTTTTGTTTATTCATTTTTCTGTTTCCTATACTAGTCTTGCAAAATTTCTGTTACCAAGAATTTTCAAAGATAACTTGAACATGAAAACCATGCATGTAGTCGTCGTTTTGCTTTGGACAATTCCGGTTAGACAAAATTGTGTGCACACAACCACTAGCTGATAGACCTTATAAAATAAGAAATTTGTTTTTTGTTGTTATTTACATATGATGTTTGGGGCTACTCCTTGGAAGTGTTTCCCGAAGTTTGTTGAATTAAAATTGTGTCCATATATTGTATTACTCTTCTTTCAACATGAATGATTTGCTATGTTCACTGCACTGTGCTTCTACTAATATGTAGGGGATTGTGACTAGTATGAGAACTATTTTTATGACAGTAGGGGGAGAAAATTTAACCATACAACTATACATGGATGGTAATGGTTAAAGGTTACTTAAAGTTATATAGGTACTTAAAATAATTTACATGACTTTTCTATTTTATTCTTCACATTTTATTATAACGTCTAATGAACAATATCTTCCCGTCACTCAAAATTTTGCCTCTCATTTGTTATTTCTCTGTGGCTTTTTATGTTAAAATAAAAAGTATTGGCTGAGAGGCCTCTGATATATTTCTCAGAAAGTAATGTAGGATATTGATGTTATTGAGCCAAACATGTGAAGGACTGTCCCCAAATCAGCTCTTTCAATGTTTCACACGCCATACATATGAATCTCCTACACAATTACTTTGTTCTGTTACTAAGTCTTGAGGTGAATAAAATGCTTCTTATGCCCTGCTTGTTTTTCAGGATAAATATGAAATTATTATTTGGAGCTTTCCTTGTCTATAATTCTCCCGTGCAAGTTTCTTTAGTCTTACAAATATTTTTCTTTCCTTTTGCAGTCATTCTGAGATAGATCCTGAAGTTTTAGAATATGAAAACTGGTTGACTCTACTTAATCAAGAGTTGGAAAATCAAGGGATTAGTTTGCCAGAAAGGTATAGATGTTTTCTGTTATGTATATAAATACACCATTCCAATAAAAAAATACTTAGATATGATTCTCACAGAATTCCATTTCAAAACTAGGCTATTTGATGTTCCTGCAATGACAGTTATTTTGAAGTTTACATTGATATCTACCGTTGTCTTCTGTTTTTTTTAAGAAGTGGCGCGAGATATAATAATTTATCCGCAATTCAAAAATTGTGTTTTGTTTCTTTTCACTAAACTAAACATATATGAAATAATAGGAGTGCTAGCAGTACACTCTACTATTGATTCATTTTTTTTTTTGAAAAAAATCACGAGAGATTGAATCAGATGTGAAATCCAAAAAAGATTGTGATTCTAATAAATTTCAGCCATGAGTGTATTAAAAACAGTGTGTTAGGAGTATGTTCCTAGCATTCCTTAGTTAAATAATCCCTAGTAATCGAATAACATTCAATATAATCACTTTGGATGTGCATATGCACCAACTTCATAATTTTATTGTTATGCAATAGTTAACAGTATAGTAATAGATCCAGCTATTAACAATAAAGTTAAGCCAATTGTTGATGTTTTCTCATTCTGATCGTGTATTATTTTATTTCTTGGGACAAGTTCTGAAGTCCTGGCCAGCGCAGCCTTATTAGATAGCAATGGCATATTTACATGCATATTTCTTGGTTTCTCCTGTTGCAGCGGACCATGATTTAGTAGTGTTTATGCAGAATCAATGATGATGAGCTCCACAGATTTTACGCAGCTTCTAATAATGACTTTTCAAACTTCCTTGCCTCAATCAAGAAGACAATACGTTGGCGGGAGAGTTATAGATTTTTTTCAGGAGAAGAACTGGAAACTTGGTCAAATATGGTGTTCTGGCATGGATTTGATGTTTTGCACAGACCTTGCCTCATTGTAAGGCTTGGGATAGCTTGTCGCTCTTTGGCGTCTGAAGATAGACTTCAGTTTGCTCAGGCAATTAGTATGTTTTTTTCCTGTATCTCTGTCTCTAGCCATGCTCTATTGGTTTCATGCTTTAGGTTAATCTTAATCAGTGGTTGTACTGCAGTATCGCAGGTAGAATACGGAGTCTTGCACTTGGTAGATGCAGACAACCCTCAAATTGCAGTATTGGTGGACTGTGAAGGGTTATCTCCATTGAGAATTCCCATGAAAGTGATGAGAACTTGTTCATCCCTTCTGCAAGATTACTTTCCCAATCGACTTGGTTGTTTGTTTGTCATCCGACTACCAGCAATTGTTCGTGTTATTGCCCAGACTTTTATTCAGGTAAACTTTCCTTTCCGTTTATTTATTAAGCTAAAATAGCAAAGTAGCAGTCGTGAAGGTGGTCATGAAGTCGATGCTATTTTAGTGTATGCATGGCATGGCGTGTTCGATTAAATGCAATTTCATTTATCCTCAGAGCCTCTCAAATCTAGATATAGATTCTCAATTTCTTGTTTCTTAGAAAAATACGACAGTAAGTTTTGTTTGCTTTATTTAAATGAACTAATTTAAGACTTCGAATCTAGGTTCTAAAGCCAACTACTAAGAAGAAGTTGAAATTAGGGGGAGAGATATATCGGAGAGAACTTTTTGACAATTTTCCGACACCACCATCATATCTTGGAGGAACATGCACTTGCATGAGATGTTCTAAAATTGGCAACTTGGATATGCTGCGACCTCATTCAACTGGGACAAGCATAATTGATAGGGAGCAGGATATCAGTGACAATGGGAGATTGCCATCACTGCCATCTAATGAATTAGATGACCTCCAAGTCAGCAATTCTGACCAGCTTTTGAGAAAGGCCGTCATAAGTTTTCTCGTATTTTGGGTTTTCATAGCTCTTGGTGCTGGAATTTACGATCCTAGTAGTCTTCATTTAGCCCCATAACCCAAGCTTGGCCAAATTAGTTTTGTTTCCTTAGTTCAATAAATTTTTAGAGGACACCTCTAGTTTGAATGTGTTTCTGAATTTGGAGCTGCCGTTATCCAAAGCTCCGAACAGTAACAGTTCACTGTTTCAGATTCTTTAGACAATAGATTTCCGGTTATTGCTTGAAGAGCTACATTGTAAAATCTTTTTTTGGTTCTATAGATTTTGTTTGATCTCTCTATTCGATGTTATAATGATGAATGCAGGTGGGATCTTGACAGCACTCACAGCAAAATAAATTTAGGCACAACTATAAGTGCGTTTGAGTGATATTTATATTTATAGTGGAAAAACTTTGAAAAACTATTCTAACTTGTATTTTAACATGTCTTGGGTAAACTTGAACACATGTCATAATTCGTCGGCTTTAACATTATATACTAGTTATATTGTTGAAGTAAAAAGATATCGTAACATCCTAGTTTTAATAGCATAAGACTATTAAATAAGATATTTCATAATTAATATTTATAAGCAATAATTAATATTTATAAGCAGATATAAATCACAGTATATAGTACATTAGCAGTTATCCCAAGAAGTATAAGTATAATTACACTAATATAGGAATCATCCTAAATGTTCTCGTTAAAGATGAGATAATTAATAGACATTTAATTTTATAAAGTTCATAATTAATTTTGATATTAAATGAAATCTTACCTAATCATCATTAATACAATTTTATTTTGTTTAAACAACAAAAATATTCATAAGTACAATTATGTCTAATATTTTATTTAGTGCACACCAATCAATGATAAAAAAAATAATTAAATAATAAAATAACTATATTTTAATGTTGCTAAAATTAAAATATAATTAGACATAACAAAATTTAAATTAACAAAAAAGAAAAGTTGTGTTAAACATCTAAAAATTAAAAAGGAAATTAAAGTATCAATTTGAGATTTCATTGAGTTTTTCTTTTTGTTTCATTTCTCAATAACTTTTTACAACATTCCTCTTAGTTTAACAAAATCTCTTATATTAAAAAAAGAAACAATATTTCAATATATGATATTATTAATTATATACACATAAACTAACAATATGTTTGAGAGGCATTTTTTGTGTGTTTTAGTTAAGACTTTAGAAATTCTAAAATGTTTATTTTGTATTAGAGTTATTGCTTAGAAATTTAAAGAATATTTTTGTCTTTATAAATTTGTTATATATGCATTTGTATTATTTTAATTAATAGAGTTAATCAGTCCACTTTTCAATGTTAAAATGATATCAATACGCATTAACTATTTCTTAACCAGTGTCCTTAGAACAGTGGTTACCATTCTCTTTATTTTATTTAGGATAATGATATTTTAACTCACTTTTTATTTACTCACTTTTAACTCACCACTCCAATCATCTATTTTGATTTATTTGATTTTTGATTTTTTTTAGTGATAAGATGTGATGATCTATGGGTGATCGAAGTGGTGAGTTAAAAGTTTGACAAAATATCATTATCCTTATATTTAAAGGAAAAAAATGCACATAAGTATTATACAATTGTGTTGAATATCTTATTTAATGCTCACCAATCAAAGCTACAAAATAATTAATTAATAACATAACTATATTTTAGTGTTGTTAAAAATTAAAATATAATTAAACACAACAAAGTTTGAATTAATAAAAAATCAACAAAAAGTAGTGTTAAACATTTTAAAAGTGTTAAAAAAACAATTAAAGTATCAACTTGAGACTTCGTCGAGTTTCCTTTCTCTAACTTCTCGATAATCTTATGCAACATTTTTCTTGGTTTAACAAAATCTTATGTATTAAGGAAACAAATAATATTTTAATATCTGAACTTATTAATTATAAATACATAAAATTAACAATATATGATAGAAGTATTTTTTATTGTTTTTTAGCATGGACTTTAGAAATTTCAAAATATTTATTTTGTATGATAGAGTTATTGCTTAGAAATTTAAAGGAAACTTTTGTCTTCATGAAATGTATTATATGTATTTATATTATTTTAGTTAATAGAGTTAATTATTTCTATTTATAATATAAAAATGATGGAATCGATGTACAATAAAAATATTAATTACCGTTTTCTTTTATTAAACTATTTATATAAATATATTTATTTATGATAGTAGATTTGACTCAAACTCATTGAGAATCAGATCTCGAAAATAATTTATGGTGATGATAATAAAAGAATGGATTGAAATCCGACTCTCCAATAATTTATTTGTGACCTTTATAAAAAATAAAATTTATTTTTGTAAATACTTTACTACTAAATTGATTTGTTGAATTTTAAAAAAATATTGAGACAAATATTTATCTGATTTTTACTCTAATATATGAAAGGTTGATATTAGATAATAAAGTACCATAATAAACATCATCTATGAAAAAATTGTTATGAATTAATGATTGTCCATTGATTTACTCATATGATTAATTACTCTTTATGGTAAATATTTGTTTCCTTTATGAATTACATATTGTATCTATAAATAGGACTCTTCCTATCAATAATAATACACACATGAATTACTCCCTATTCTCTCGTTCTCTATTCTCTATTGTTTCTTCTCTTCTTTATTATCTATTATTCTCTCTGTTATTCGCTTTATTTCATAACACGTTATCAGCACGATGCTTCAACCAATTGAGGACTAGTGGAAGTTTTTTCTCTATAACGACAGTGTTATGCGTGTCTCAATCCAGACTCTTTCTAATCCTTTTTCAAATTATAATTTTACCTTATATTCTTCCTCTTGTGATAAGAATTATTTAACTTTATCAATTTTCATCTTCGTCTTATTATTTTTATTTTTATTATGACGGTGATGATTATTATTATTAATATTATTATGTTATATGCTAGTTCTAAACACACGAAAAGTTGCAAAATTTGGATTTGTGACTCTGGATATTACAAGGAAGAATTCCTAATATTGGAATTTTAAATGTTGAAATACATTTATATGCAATTGATATTGGGATACCATTGAATAAAGAAATAAAGCATCTAAGCAATTAATTTGCTCATGCGACAAAAATATTGTGAAAAGAGATTTC